>JAABUY010000178.1_pt1 | contig 130904 bp, 115 predicted proteins | sample 5560271 | NCBI WGS metagenome assembly JAABUY01 (sample SAMN10711886, study PRJNA513374) | rock metagenome | isolation source: Antarctica rocks | place: Antarctica: Victoria Land, University Valley
ACAATCGGCAAGCTCAAGCGGTTCAAACGCGTCGCCATGCGGTGTGAGAAGACCGACATTAGCTACTCAGCCATCGTCAGTTTTGCGTGCGGCCTAATGTTGGTTAAATCCGTCCACACGGCCTAGTAACACTGAGGAGCACCGCCATGGTAGCCTCCACGCCCCAGCCCACCACACGCTCCAGCCCACCACGGGCCTGAAGCTCGATGCCGAGCTGCGTGATAGGCTGCGGCGTCTAGCCGAGGCGCGCCGCCGTGCTCCGCACTAGCTCATGCGCGAAGAGGCCCGCAAGCGGTTGCGGGCCGACGCGCTCACGGCGTGGGCCGAGTACCAGGCCACCGGGCAGCACGCCACCGGCGAGGTCGTGGACGCCTGGCTGGCGCAGCTCGAAGCTGGTGAGCACGCAAATCCACCGGCTTGCCATCCCTGATCTGGACGCAGCGGGCATTGGCCAATCTCGCCTGCCTTCACTGTTTCTTGCTTTAAGAAGAACCCCGAGGCTGGCCGGCCAGCAGAGGACATGGACCCTAAGGTCAGACAATGCTGGATGACCTTCAGCAGCGGTGGCCACCTCGCCTTCTAATCGCATCTGGGGTCTTGGGCACTTTTGGTGATAGCGGGCCCAACACGTGGGTTGGGCGCAGGGCGAGCCAGCGCCCCTCCTGGCACCATCACCAAAAGTGCCCAAGACCCATAGAACGGGCAGAATAGCACGGATCGGGAACGGCTTTCACGACCACTCCATACGGCCGAGAATGGTGGGATTCAGACGGTCAGGTTATGGGCGGTGGATGGCCTGAGCTGACATGGTGGAGCAGATTGCTCCAGCCATCTATCCCACGGGAAAGTGGCGATTAGCACCCAATCCGCTGCGAAACCCGATCGGCCGAAGCTGACATTCAGCCAAGCACTGCCGGCTTCAGCTCCTCCTCGGCCCACTGGCGGAAGGTGGTCGGCCCGATGATGGCGGACGCGCGTGGGGCCACGTTGTCCATGCCTTCGTTCTTGGCGCACAACATATCGACGTAGGCTTGGACGAAAGCCCCGTTCATGCCGCGCTCCCGCAGCTGCGTCGTCAAGTCGTCGAATGGGACGTGCTGGTAGCGCACCTCGCGCCCGATGACTTCCGAGACGGTCGCGGCAAGGTCGCTGTACGACAGCTCCTCGGGCCCGAGCACCGGCACGTCCTCCTGCCCCGTCCAAGACCGATCCCGCAGCAGCCGGGCCGCAGCCGTGCCCATGTCGCGCGTCGCGGTGTGCGGTAATCTCTTGTTTGGATCGATGGAACCGACCATCCGCCCCTCCCTGATGGTCGCTATCTGCTGTAGCGCGTTGTCCATGAACGCCGGCAAGGCGAGGCCGCGGATTGCGGCGCCGGTCTCCCGCAGAAGATCGACCATGCGGATCGACGCGGTGGCCATGCCCGCCCTGTCCTGCCAGGCGGTGTCGCGCCCGAGCGTCGTGACCGCGACCACGCGCGGCACGCCGTGGCGGCGGATCGCCTCGGCCGCCGGGCGGGCGAAGTCGACCGTGCCGGCCTCCGGCGTCGCCGATCGGTTGGGCGGGCAAAGCCAGAACACCGCTTCCGCGCCGTCGAATGCGTGGGTCACCAGGTCCGCGTCGTCGTGCGAGCCCTCGACGACCTCGACCCGGTCGCGAACCTCCTGCGGCAGCTTGGCCGGGTCGCGCGCCACCACGCGCAACGCCTCGCCCGCGTCAAGCAGGTGCCGGACGACGTGACGCCCGATATTACCGGTCGGCGTGGTGACGACGATCATGGGAGGCCTTTCCGTTGGACGCCGGCACGAGATAAACGGCGAACCGTGCTATTCTGCCCGTTTTATGAGTCTTGAGCACTTTTGGTGATGGTGCCAGGAGGGACGCTGGCTCGCCCTGCGCCCAACCCACGTGTTCGGCCCGCTCTCACCAAAAGTGCCCAAGACCCCGCATCTGAACCAGGTTTCAGGATAAACCGGAACTCCTCCGATCCAGTCAAACGCGATCACACTCTAAGCTGCTTGGCATCAATCTTTGTACTCGACAGTATCCAGATATCGAATCTGTTCTCCTACCCGAGCCGCCAATTCAAACCTCACCTTGCAGAAAGGGATGTCCACGCTTCGATCGGTTGGAACAAATGCGTTGTCTGTACTGACGAACCTTGCCGTATCGAATGGCTCGACCGAGGTGACCAGCTCCAGAAAAACCAGGCTTTGTTCGTGCAGCCGAGAAGGCCGGTCAGCGAGAAAACTGAAATCGGCGTAAGAGAGATAGTGGAGCCCATATGTTGCCATAGGTTGAAACGGGCCATCGATAGCATTTTCGGGGATGCAGGTCACAAACGATTGGAAGAAGACGCGCTCGATATCTTCCCATGCATCGTAGACGCGCGGACCGTTCCAGGCGATGTGGCTCCGTTCGGCTACTGGGATAACCGCCAAGAGACCCATCCTGAAGGTAGCCATGAGCTCGGCTACTGCGACGGTCGAACTCATGGCTGACTCTCCACGGTGGTCGCCAACTTCCGATTTCAGGCCTAACGCGTTCGGCGGGAAGGCGGAAATTTCCCCAAGAAACTTCCGCCTTCCACGCCGCGACTTTCACCGCCTTGGTGAATGAGCGTCAGCGCCGCCACCAACCGCGCTTGCGCTCAGCGGCCGGCTCCGCCTCACCCACGATCACCGGCTGTACCGGTTCCGCTTCCGGCGCTGCCATGACCGGCTCCGGCGCAGCGGCCGACTCCGGTTCCATGTTCGGCTCGGGCAGGGTTTCGGGTTCTGTCTCCATCGCCGGTTCCGGTTCCTTTGAAACCTGCGCCACGTCGACGGCATCGGCCGGGACCGGCGGGACAGCGAGCGCCTCGGCCAGCTCTGGCTCGATCACGACGGCGGCCGGAGTTGCAGAGCGGGCCTTCGCGGCTTCCGAAGCCTGCTCCGCCTGGTCCAGCATGTCGAAGATGTCGAAGCCGGTGCCGCCGAACGGGTCCGCCGGGGTCGGGCCGACATAGGCCGGATAGCTTGGCGATGGAACCTCAGCGACAGGCTGCGGCTCCGGGGTCGGGAGCGCCGGCGCGGTCTCGCCGGCTTCGGCCGCGACAGCTTCCTCGCCAGGCTCGCGCCGACGGCGGCGGCCACCGCGACGGCCGCGGCGACGGGCTTTAGGCTCGCCGTTCTCATCAAGCTCCAGTTCAAGCTCGCCAGCCGGAGGGCCGCCCGCCGGCGCATCGGCCACCACCGGTGGCTGCTCGGCCAGCGCTGGATCGAGGGCAACGGGTTCGGCTTGCGCCAACTCGGGCGCCGGATCGGGAATGGGATCGGGCAGTTCCGCATCCTGCGAAGTCGCCTCAACTGGATCGCCGAACTCCTCGGCCGAGTCGTCGGCCTCGGCCGCCGGCGTGTCGCCGACGATTGCCGGCGTCAGTTCGGCGCCCTCGCGGCGACCGCCACGGCGACGGCGGCGACGGCGGCCACGGCCACCCTCGCCGGCCCGCTCCGCCGGCGTGGCGTTCGCGAGGTCGGACGGCGCGCCGGCAACGGCCGCGGGGCGCGCCGTCTCGGCGGCGATCTCGTCGTCGGTCAGGTCGTCGTCCTCGAACTCGTCGTCGGAGTCCAGCAGCGGGGCGGCAGGAGCCACCGGCACGCTGAGCGGGGCCGCCAAGGCCGGACGCTCGACGTCCAGCTTGGGCCGCAGCCGGTCGATCCGCAGCGCCGGGGGGGCCAGCGACTCGTCGGCGGTGAACTGCACCGCCATGCCGTAGCGCGCCTCCAACTCGGCCAGCCGAACGCGCTTGTGGTTCAACAGGTACATCACCATTGAGCTGGCGACGTGCACCATGATCAGCGAGGCGCGCGCCTTGGCGCCCTCGTCCTCGATGGCGCGCAGCACACTGACGGCGCTGCTCTCGGTGCTGCGGACGTGGCCCTGGCCGCCGCAGGCCGGACAGGCGACGAAACTGGTCTCGGTGAAGCTCGGGTGCATGCGCTGGCGGCTCATCTCGAGCAGGCCGAAATGGCTGATGCTGCCGATCTGGATGCGCGCCCGGTCGACCTTCAGCGCCTCCTTCATACGGCGCTCGACGGCGGCGTTGTTGCGCTTGCTCTCCATGTCGATGAAGTCGATCACGATCAGCCCGGCCAGGTCGCGCAGCCGCAGCTGGCGCGCCGCCTCGTCGGCGGCCTCCAGGTTGGTCCGCAGCGCCGTCTCCTCGATGTTGCGCTCGCGCGTCGAGCGGCCGGAGTTGACGTCGATGGCGACCAGCGCCTCGGTCTGGTTGATCACCAGGTAGCCGCCGGACTTCAGCTGCACCGTCGGGCTCAGCATCGCGTCGAGCTGGGCGTCGACGCCGTACTTGCTGAACAGCGGCTGGCCGGCCGTCTCCGCCCCGGCCGTGCGCCACAGCTGCACCTTGCGCGCGTGGCTCGGCATCAGCATCCGCATGAACTCGTGGGCGCTGCGCCAGGCGTCCTCGCCGTCGACCACGATCTCGTCGATGTCGCGCGAGTAGACGTCGCGGATGGCGCGCTTGATAAGGCTGGCTTCCTCGTAGATCATCGCGGGAGCCATCGAGCGCATGGTGTGCTCGCGGATGTCGTCCCACAGCCGCATCAGGTACTCGCAGTCGCGCACGATCTCCGGCTTCGGCCGGTTGGCGCCGGCGGTGCGGACGATCAGGCCCATGCCGGGCGGCACCTCCAACTCGGTGGTGATCTCCTTCAGCCGGCGGCGGTCGGCGGCCGAAGTGATCTTGCGCGAGATGCCGCCGCCCCGGGGCGAGTTCGGCATCAGCACGCTGTAGCGGCCGGCCAGGGAGATGTAGGTGGTGAGCGCCGCGCCCTTGGTGCCGCGCTCCTCCTTCACGACCTGCACCAGCATGATCTGCCGGCGGCGGATCACCTCCTGGATGCGGTAGTTACGCAGGAAGCGCGACTCGCGGCGCTGGCGGGCCTGCTCGGCGCCGTCTCCGGCGTCGGCGTCGCCGCCCACCGTCTCCGGCGGCGGCTCGTCGACGACTGGCGCCTCGAAGTCGGAGCCGTCGGCGGCGGCGTCGGGCGAAACGTCGGAAGGAGGCTCCGGCAACTCCTGCACCGGTTCGGCCTCGGGATGCGCCTGTTCCGGCGGCTCCTCGGTCGAGGTCTCGCCAGGGTTGAGGTCGAGCGTCCCGGTGGGGTCGGGCTCGTCCGGCAGGGCCTGCGGCAGGTCCGGCATTTCGGCGTCGGGATCGCCGTAGCGTTCGTCGCGCGGCATCATCGCCGGTTGCGCGGGCCGCGCGTCATCCACGTCCGGGGCGTCGTCGACCGAGTCCGGACCGGCGTCGCGCGCCGTGTCGGCCTGCTCCACGGCTTGCGCTGCCGGTTCGGACTCCGGTTCGGAGGGAGTCTCGACCGCATCGGGCTGCCGGCCGGGCGGGCGGGGAGCAGCCTGACGCGGCTGCTGGACGCGGCGCGGGGCCGGTTCGTCGTCCTCCTCGTCCGCGGCGCGGGCTTCCTCGGCCTGGAGCGCCAGCAGGCGTTGCCGGTCGGCCACCGGGATCTGGTAGTAGTCGGGGTGGATCTCCCCGAACGCCAAGAAGCCGTGGCGGCCGCCGCCGTATTCGACGAAGGCCGATTGCAGGCTGGCCTCCACGCGGACCACTTTGGCGAGGTAGATGTTGCCCTTGAGCTGCTTCTTGGTGGAAGTCTCGACGTCGAAATCTTCGAGCGTGCTACCGTCCAGCACCACCACGCGGGTTTCTTCCGCGTGCGTGGCGTCGATCAGCATTCGTTTGGTCATACTGCGATGAACTCCGGATTGCCGCCCGGCTGCGCGCGTCGGCACGGCAGCGGCGGCTGATGTGATGGGATTTCGGGCGCCCAACCCGTCGGAACGATGGCCAGGCGATCGACCCGCAGGCGGCCAGCGCACGCCGGGCCGGCCGTTGCCGGCGGTCCGAATCGTTGCGTGGGCTGAAATCTGCGGCGGCGGCCATATGACCCTGTATCGTGTGGACGAGCGCGCTTCCGACGGAGGCGCGGCCCGGGTGTGAAATCACCCGTTCGCCGCGACGGCGCCCGGATGGTGGAGCGCCGGCCAGACCAAGAAAGCGGATCGTGAACGGACGCGGAAGCAGAACGGGGAGCGCGCGGCGCCTCTGGAGCATTCCAAAACAGCGATCTCCGGCGCGCATCTGCCCGATACCGAACCATGACGTAAAGCAGCGTCGCTCGCAAGCGGTTCGTGCGTAAACGTCACGGCTGTGTCGTTGGAGCCGCAAGTCGGGCGTAAACAACAATCAATGTGCGAACCTGCATGTAATCTGTTAGGACTGGAGGCACCGCGGCGCGGCAACGATGCCGCCCTGGCCGTGCTGGGGAGTGGATCAAGTGCTGACCCGACGCATCCTGCTCGGCCAAGGCGTTGCCGCCACATGGGCGCTGCCTGCCCTTGCGGCCCGCCCGCGACGGCCAAGCGCTCCCGCCTTGCACTCGCCCGCCGCCGTGCGTCCCCTGGTGGTGCTCGACCCGGGGCATGGCGGCAAGGACCCCGGCGCCATCGGCGTCTCGGGCACCTACGAGAAGCACATCGCGCTGGACACCGCGCACGAGTTGCAGCGCCAGTTGCGCGCGGCCGGCCAGCTGCGCGTCGAGTTGACCCGCGCCAACGACGTGTTCGTCCCGCTGGAGCAGCGGGTCGCCTGGGCGCAGCGGCGCGGCGCGGCGCTGTTCGTGTCCATGCACGCCGACGCGCTGGCCGACCGCAGGGTCCGCGGCGCCAGCGTCTACACCTTGGCCGGCACGGCTTCGGACGCCCAGACCGCGGCGCTGGCCCGCCGCGAGAACGCCGCCGACCGATACGGCGGCCCGCGTTTCGGCGGCGCCTCGCCGGAGGTGGCCGAAATCCTGACCAGCCTGGTGCGCCAGGAAACCAGGATGGGCTCGGCGCGCCTGGCGCGCAGCGTGGTGAGCCAGTTCCACGGCGCGCTGGGGCTGCTGCCCAACCCCGCCCGGCACGCCGGTTTCATGGTGCTCAAGGCCGCCGACATCCCGAGCGTGCTGGTCGAGATGGGGTTCATGTCGAACTCGCAGGACGAGGCCGCGTTGCGCCAGGCGAGTCACCGCGCCACCGTCGCGGCGGCCCTGCTCCGCGCAATTGAGACGTATTTCGCGGCGCGGCCGGCGACGGCGCTGGGGTGACGCGCGCAAATTGTCAAAATCTGTTACAGTAAGAACCTCGGAGCCGCTGCCGTAGGGCCTGCCGCTGGTTGGGATGGAACTTCATGCTGCTGCCACGATGACGCCGCCGCTCGTTGCAGGCGACCGGCTGCCGACGAGCGCTCCGGGCGACGCTCCGCCCGGCGGCGTACGGCCGCGCGATCCCGGACGCCCGCCGCGCGAGCCCCGGCGTCGGCCACGGCGCTTGCTGTCGCGGCTGTTCGGGGCGTTGATGGCGCTGCTGGGGTTGGGGCTGCTGGGCGGCGGCGTGGCCGGATACGCCGCATACCAGCACTACGGCGCCGACCTGCCCGACCTGAACGGCCTCAAGAACTACCAGCCCAAGGTGATGAGCCGGGTCTACGCCGGCGACAGCCGCCTGATGGCCGAGCTGGCGACCGAGCGGCGCATCTTCGTGCCCTACCCGGCGATCCCCGAGCTTGTGAAGCATGCCTTCCTGGCCGCCGAGGACCAGAACTTCTTCAGTCACGGTGCCGTCGACCTGCTCGCCATCGCGCGCGCCGGGGTCACCGACCTGCTGCAGTACGGCAAGGGCAAGCGTCCGCTGGGGGCCTCGACCATCACCCAGCAGGTTGCCAAGAACATGCTGCTGGGCAACGAGGTGTCGGTGTCGCGCAAAATCCGCGAGGCGCTGCTGGCGATGCGGATCGAGCAGACGCTGAGCAAGGACCGCATCCTCGAGCTGTACCTCAACGAGATCTATCTCGGCCTGCAGTCGTACGGCGTCGCCGCGGCGGCGGAGTCTTACTTCAACAAGTCGCTGACCGAACTCACCCCGGCGGAGGCGGCCTTCCTCGGCGGCCTGCCCAAGGCGCCGAACAACTACAACCCGTTCCGCTCGCCCGACGCGGCGCGGGTGCGGCGCGACTACGTGCTGGACCGGATGGCCGACAACCACTTCATCGGCGCGGCGCAGGCGGCCGAGGCCAAGGCGCAGCCGGTGCATCCGACCGCCTTCCGCCGCCCCGAGATGGTGGGCGGCGCCGGCTACTTCGCCGAGGAGGTGCGGCGGCGGCTGATCGACAAGTTCGGCGCCGACCAGACGACGCAAGGCGGCCTCGTGGTCCGCACCAGCCTCGACGCCACGCTGCAGAATGCCGCCGAGAAGGCGTTGCGCGCCGGGCTGGTGCGCTACGACCAGCATCATGGCGGCTGGCGCGGGCCGGTCGCCCGGCTCGATGGCGTCGACAGCCACGCCAACTGGGCCGCCGCGCTGGCCCAGGTCGCCCGTCCGCCCGGGATGCCGGCGGCCTGGGAATTGGCCGTGGTGACCGCGGCCGCCAACGGCGTGGCGCAGATGGGGCTGCTCGACCGCGCCGGCGGCGGCCCGCGCGTGCTGCCGATGCAGCTTTCCGACATCGGCTGGGCGCGCGCCGTTCGCGGCAGCGGCCTTGGCCCGTCGCCGCGGCGGATCGACGAGGCGATGAAGGTCGGCGACGTGGTGATGACCGAGCTGGCCTCGCCCGACGCCGCCCGGGGCAAGGCCGGCGCGCGGCCGCCGCGGCTGATGCTGCGGCAAATCCCGCAGGTGCAGGGCGCGCTGGTGTCGCTCGATCCGGCGACCGGACGGGTGCTGGCGATGGCCGGCGGCTGGTCGTACGAGATGAGCCAGTTCAACCGCGCCACCCAGGCCAACCGGCAACCGGGGTCGAGCTTCAAGCCGATCGTCTACCTGACCGCGATGGAGCAGAACATCTCGCCCTCGCAGCGCTTCCTCGACGCGCCGTTCGTGCAGAGCACCAGCGCCGGCGAGTGGCGGCCGGGCAACTACGAGCTGGACTTCAACGGCCCGACGCCGCTGCATGTGGCGCTTGAGAAGTCGCTGAACCTGGTCACCGTGCGGGTCGCCGACCGCGTCGGCATGGACGCGGTGGCGGCCAACGCTATCGCCATGCACGAGGTCGACGGGATGCCGCATGTGCTGCCGGCGGCGCTGGGGTCGGTCGACACCACGGTGCTGCGCCAGGCCGGGGTCTACGCGACGTTCGCGAATGGCGGGCGCGAGGTGGTGCCGACCTTCATCGACACCGTGCAGGACCGCGACGGCCACGTCGTCATGGCCGCTCCCGGCATCGCCTGCGCCAGCTGCGCCGATCCCTCGCACCCGCCGGCCATGACCGACGAGCGCCGCCAGGTTGCCGACCCGGACAGCGTGTTCCAGGTCGTGATGATGATGGAAGGCGTGGTGCTGCGCGGCACCGGCACCCCCGCCGTAGTCGGGATCAATCGGCAGGTCGCGGGCAAGACCGGCACCACGCAGGACTTCAACGACGCCTGGTTCGCCGGTTTCACCCCCGACCTCGTGACCGTGGTGTGGATCGGCTTCGACACGCCGGCCAGCCTCGGCGAGAAGGAGACCGGCGGCGCGGTGGCGGCCCCGGTGTGGCGCGACTTCATGGCGACGGCGCTGCAATCGCGCCCGAACCTCAAGTTCGTGCCGCCGCCGGGCGTCACGGTGGTGTCCTACGACAGCGGCTACGGCACCGTCACCGACGCGTTCAAGCCGGGCCAGGTGCCGGGCGCCAGCACCTCGGACAGCACCGCCTCCGCCGATGGCGGTCAGGACAGCGGATCAGGCGGCGGTGGCGGGGCGGCGCCGGCGGGTGGCGCCGCGGCCGGGGTCGACAGCGGGCTGGGCGGGCTTTATTGACCCCACTTCGCTGGGGCCAATAGGCATGTCGACCGAATCCGACGCATTGAACGAGCAGATCAAGCAGTCGGTGGCGCTGCTGAGGAGGCATCTTTGACTGGGATGCCGCTATTGCTCGCCTAGATGAACTGAACAACCGCGCCGAAGACCCGGCGCTGTGGAACGACGCCGCGGCGGCCCAGGCGCTGATGCGCGAGCGCACCCGGCTGGCCAACGCGGTCGAGGGCGTGCAGCGCATAGAAGGCGAGATCGCCGACACCTCCGAGCTGATCGCCATGGCCGAGGCCGACGGCGACGACGCCATGGTCGCCGACGGCATCGCGGCGCTGGCCGCGGTGGCGACCGAGGCCAAGCGGCGGGAGATCGAGAGCCTGCTGTCCGGCGAGGCCGACGCGCGCGACGCCTACATGGAAATCAACGCCGGGGCCGGCGGCACCGAGGCGCAGGACTGGGCCGAGATGCTGATGCGGATGTATACCCGCTGGGCCGAGGCGCACGGCCACAAGGTGCAGCTGATGGACAGCAACGAGGGCGAGCAGGCCGGCATCAAGTCGGCCACGCTGCAGATCACCGGCGAGAGCGCCTATGGCTGGCTCAAGACCGAGGCCGGGGTGCATCGGCTGGTCCGCATCAGCCCGTTCGACAGCGCCGCGCGACGGCAGACCAGCTTCGCCAGCGTGTGGGTCTACCCGGTGATCGACGACACCATCGAGATCGAGATCGATCCCAGCGACCTTCGCGTCGACACCTACCGCGCGTCGGGCGCCGGGGGCCAGCACGTCAACAAGACCGAGAGCGCCATCCGGCTGACCCACATCCCGACCGGCATCGTGGTCGCCTGCCAGACCGACCGCAGCCAGCACCGCAACCGCGCCACCGCCATGGGGATGTTGAAGGCGCGCATGTACGAGGCCGAGCTGCAGAAGCGCGAGGCGGCCTCCAACGCCACCGAGGCGGCCAAGACCGACATCGGCTGGGGCCACCAGATCCGCAGCTACGTGCTGGCCCCATACCAGCTGGTGAAGGATTTACGCACCGGGTTCGAGACCGGAAACCCGGCCGCGGTGCTGGACGGCAACCTCGACGAGTTCATGGCCGCCGCCCTCGCCGCCCGCGTCGGCGCGACCCGCAGCGAGGCCAGCGCCTCGGCGCAGTAGGCGCGCAAGGGGATCTACCTAAAGGGCTTATACCAACGGCCCTGGACATTGACCCGCCAGAAAGCGGAGGCCTGCCAGAAAGCGGAGCTGGGCTCCGTCCAGACCCGCCAAAGGCCTGAGGCCTTTGGAAACCCATTTCTAAGTATTGGCTTCCAAAGGCTTAGCCTTTGGTGGAGTTCAGAGGCAGAGCCTCTGACCCTGCCTGCCTCACCCGTCACAATCAAAGGCCGCTGGTATCAGAACTGGAGAAAACCATGACCGGAGTCTTCGGCGCCGCGTCGACGACAGACGAAGTATTGCGGGATACGGACTTGAGCGGCAAGCGCATCCTCGTCACCGGCGTCTCAGCCGGGATCGGCGTTGAAACCGCTCGCAGTCTGGCCGCACGCGGAGCCCAGGTGGTCGGCGCCGCACGAAACCTGTCCAAGGCCAGGACAGCGACGGAGCAGGTTCGTGACCAAGCTGCCGAAGGCGGCGGGTTGGAACTGGTGCAACTCGACTTGGCATCGTTGGCGAGCGTGCGTGCCTGCGCTGACGCCTTGGTCGCTGTTGGCAGGCCGTTCGACTTGGTGATCGCCAATGCCGGGGTCATGGCTGGCCCGAAGCGAATGACCGTGGATGGCTTCGAGATGCAGTTCGGGACCAACCACCTCGGGCACTTCGTTCTCGTCAACCGCATCGCGCGCCTTTTGAAATCTGGCGGGCGCGTCGTCATGGTCGCGTCGGCGGGCCACCGCAGGGCCGACGTCGATCTTGAGGACCCCAATTTCGAGCGAATCCCATATGAGGAGTACACGGCCTATGGCCGGTCGAAGACGGCCACCATCCTCTTTGCGGTCGAGTTCGACCGGCGCCACAGGTCTGCGGGCACCAGGGCCACGGCCATTCATCCGGGTGCAATCATGACCGAAACCGTTCAGGAGATGATTGAAAGGCTGGGTGACGCGAAGGATGCGGCCGTTGCGGCTTACGACTGGAAGACAGTTCCGCAAGGAGCGGCGACGGCCGTGTGGGCTGGGGTGGTCGCGACCGCGGGCGATATCGGAGGGCGGTTTTGCGAAGACTGCCACGTTGCCGAGGTCGTTGATGATCCGACTTCCAAGACAGGCGTCCGCTCCTACGCCCTAAGCCCTGAAAACGCACGTGCCTTATGGGTGAAAAGCGAGGAGATGGTGGGGGAACGCTTCTGACATCGGCCAGTCTCACCCATCGGCCAGTCTCGCCAGCGTTCGGGGAGTCCGACGAGACCGTTGTAGGTTTCTCATAATCGAACACAAGCTTCAGCAGAGACGCGGCCCACTTACCCAGCCTTGACGCTGCGTTGCTCCTCCGGCTCGGCGATCAGCTCCCTGATGCGGCTGGTCAGCCCCTCCAGCGTGAACGGCTTGGTCAGCACGTGCATGCCGGGTCCAAGCTGGCCGTCGTCGAGTGCCGCGTTCTCGGCGTAGCCGGTGATGAACAGGACCTTCAAGCCCGGGCGGACCGCCTGCCCGGCATCGGCCAGCTGCCGCCCGTTCATGCCGCCGGGCAAGCCCACGTCGGTCACCAGCAAGTCGACGCGCTCGTCGGAGCGCAGCACCCGCAGCCCGGCCGCGCCGTCCGCCGCCTCGATGGCTCGGTAGCCTAGGTCGCGCAGCACCTCGGTGGCCAGCATCCGCACGGTCGGCTCGTCATCCACCACCAGCACCGCCTCGTCGCGCCCGGCGCGCGACGCCAGCGCGGGGTTGCCGGCGCTGTCCGCCTCGTCGACGGCGCCGTGCAGGCGCGGCAAAATGACGCATACCGTGCTGCCGCGTCCGGGTTCGGAGCGGATCTGCGCCTGCCCGCCGGATTGCTGGGCGAAGCCGTAGATCATGGAGAGGCCGAGGCCGGTGCCCATGCCGATCGGCTTGGTGGTGAAGAACGGGTCGAACGCCCGCGCCACCACCTCGGGCGGCATGCCGGTGCCGGTGTCGGTGACGCACAGCGTAAGGTACTGGCCCGCCGGCAGGCCCTGCTCGCGGGCGGCGCGCTCGCCCAGGGAGCGGTTGGCGGTCTCGATGGTGAGCCGGCCGCCCTGCGGCATGGCGTCGCGGGCGTTGATGCACAGGTTGAGCAGCGCGTTCTCCAGCTGGTTCTGGTCGACCAGGGTGACCCACAGCCCCGGCGCCGCAACCACCTCGATGCTCACCCCAGGCCCCATGGTGCGGCGGATCAGCTCCTCCATCCCGGCGACCAGCCGGGCGACGCCCGTGGGCTTCGGGTCGAGCGTCTGCCGCCGCGAGAACGCCAGCAGCCGGTGGGTCAGCGCCGCCGCCCGCCACGACGCGCCCTGCGCCGCGCTGACGTAGCGGTCGAGTTCGCCCGTCCGGCCCTGCGCCAGGCGGATCTGCAACAGCTCCAGGCTGCCGACGATGCCGGTGAGCAGGTTGTTGAAGTCGTGCGCCAGGCCGCCGGTCAGCTGGCCCACCGCCTCCATCTTCTGCGCCTGGCGCAGTTGCTCCTCCAGTAGCTTGCGGTCGGTGACGTCGCGGCCGGCGGCGTAGAACACGTCGTCCTCGGGAACGCAGGACCAGCTGTACCAGCGCCATGCGCCGTCCCTGCCGCGCAGCCGGGCATCCAGGTCGCGGACGAACGCTCCGCCGTGCAGGCGCTCGAACTCCAGCGTGACCTGGGCAAGGTCGTCCGGATGCACGAGGCTGTCGAACCGGGTTCCGACCAGTTCGGCCGGCGCGTGGCCGAGGGCGTCGGCCCATGCCGGGTTGGCGCTGCGGCAGAGGCCGTCGTAGCCGCACAGCACGAACAGGTCGCGGCTGCTGCGCCACACGCGGTCGAGGTCGCGGGTGCGCTCTTCGACCTGGAGTTCGAGCGTCTCGTTCAGCTTGTGCAAGGCATCCTCGGCGCGCTTGTGGTCGGAAACGTCGTGGCCTTCGAGGAAGATGCCGACGACAGCGCCGGCGTCGTCGGAGATGGCCTCATAGATGAAGTCGAGGAAACGCCGCTCCGGCACGGCGTCCGGCGAGCTTTGCAAGGTGATCGGGATGCGCGAGGCGACGAAGCGCCGCCCGGTCCGGTAGACCTCGTCGAGCAGCTCGAAGAAGCCCTGGCCGGCGACCTCCGGGAACGCTTCCCGCACCGTCTTGCCGATGAAGTCGCGCCCGCCGAACACCCGGGAGTAGGCTTCGTTGGTGAAGTCGAACACGTGCTCGGGACCGCTCAGGATGGCGATGAAGCCAGGCGCCCGCTCGAACAACCGCCGCTGCCGGGCCGTCTCGGCGGCAAGCCGGTGCTTGACGAGGACGCTTTCGGTGGTTTCGGTGCAGACGACGAGCACGCCGCCGACTTCGGCCGCCGCCGCCTCGTCGTCGATCGGCCCGTAGCTGTAGGTCCAGTAGACGTCCTCGCGCACGCCGTTGCGGGTGATCGGGATCAGCTGGTTCTCGTGCCACGTGGCGCCCTGCCCGGCCATCACGTGCTCGAAGTCCGGACCGATGATGTCCCATACCTCCGCCCATACTTCGCGGATGGGACGCCCGAGGGAATTCGGGTGGTGCTCCGGCCCGAGCGAGAGGCGGTAGGCGTCGTTGTACAGGCAAGCGCCCGCTGCGCCCCAGAAGATGTACATCGGGTGGCCGGTGTTGAGGATCAGCCGCACCGCGGTCCGCAGCGGCTGCGGCCAAGTCGCCGGAACGCCGAGCGCCGAGCTGAACCAGTCGTGCGACCGCATCAGGCGGCCCATTTCGCCGCCGCCGCTTAAGAAACTCGGCGAAACCAGTGGATCCACCTAGCGGCAGCCCAGACGAGACCGCGGGCGTCGAGTTACGCGGGAGGCTTGGAGACGGCCGGAGACGATGCGCGCGGTGATGGATCGCTCCCGTTCAGGGGTGATGACACGCGTTTTCCGCCACGTGCACGCATTCGTTATGACACCCTAACGGACCCGCGGCCAGTACCAAGGGTCAGTACATGTGCTGGCCGCCGTTGATAGACAGCGTCGAGCCGGTGACGAAGTCGGCGTCGTCGGCGGTCAGGAACACCACGCCGCGGGCGATGTCCTCGGCATGGCCGAGCCGGCCCACGGGGATGCGCGCGACGATCTTCTGCAGCACGTCCGGCGGCACCGCGCGCACCATCTCGGTGTCGACGTAGCCCGGGGCGATGGCGTTGCAGGTGATGCCGAAGCGGGCGCCCTCCTGGGCCAGCGCCTTGGTGAAGCCGTGGATGCCGGACTTCGCGGCGGCGTAGTTGACCTGCCCGTACTGGCCGGCCTGGCCGTTGATGCTGCCGATGTTGACGACGCGGCCGAACTTGGCGGCGCGCATCCCGTCGAACGTCAGCTTGCATAGGTTGAAACAGCTGCCGAGGTTGGTGTCGAGCACCGCGTCCCACATATCGCGCGTGAGCTTGGCGATGGTGGCGTCGCGGGTGATGCCGGCGTTGTTGACGAGGATGGCGACCGGCCCGAGTTCGGCGGCGATCGCTTCCACCGCCGCCCGGCACTCCTCGTAATCGCCGGCGTCGAAGCGGCGCACGACGATGCCGGCCTCGGCGTGGAACGCCTCGGCGGCGGCGTCGTTGCCGGCGTAGCTGGCGACCACGGTGCGGCCGGCGGCCTTCAGGTGCCGGCTGATCTCGGCTCCAATGCCGCGGGTGCCCCCGGTCACCAGTGCAACTCTGTCCATCTGCGTTTCCTGCCCGCGTTTTGATTGCCCCTAGCGTTTCACCGCTCGACGCACATCGCAACCCCCATGCCGCCGCCGATGCACAGCGTCGCCAGCCCTTTGTGCGCGTCGCGCCGGACCATCTCATGCAGCAAGGTGGTCAGCACCCGCGCGCCCGACGCGCCGATCGGGTGGCCGAGGGCGATGGCGCCGCCGTTCACGTTGACCCGTTCGGCGTCCCAGCCGATATCCTTGTTCACCGCGCAGGCCTGGGCGGCGAACGCCTCGTTGGCCTCGATCAGGTCGAGCTGGTCGGGCTTCCAGCCGGCCCGCTCCAGCGCGCGGCGGCTCGACGGGATCGGGCCGGTGCCCATCAGCGCCGGGTCGACGCCGACGGTCGCGAAGCTCGCGATGCGGGCCAGCGGCGTCAGGCCGCGCCGCGCCGCCTCGGCGGCCGACATCACCACCAGCGCTGCCGCGCCGTCGTTGAGGCCGCTGGCGTTGCCGGCGGTCACGGTGCCTTCCTTGTCGAACGCCGGGCGCAGCCGCGCCATCGCCTCGGCGGTGCTGTCGTGGCGGATGTACTCGTCGTCGCCGACCACCGTGTCGCCCTTGCGGCCCTTGATCGTCACCGGCACGATCTCGTCCTTGAAGCGGCCGGCCTTCTGCGCGGCGCTAGCCTTCTGCTGGCTGCCCAGCGCCATAGCGTCCTGCTGCTCGCGGGTGATCTGGTAGGCCTTGGCGACGTTCTCGGCGGTGACGCCCATGTGGTAGCCGTTGAAGGCGTCCCATAGCCCGTCCTTGATCATGGTGTCGACCAGCTGCAGGTCGCCCATCTTGGCGCCGGCGCGCAGGTAGGCGGCGTGCTGCGCCTGGCTCATGCTCTCCTGGCCGCCGGCGACGATGACCGTCGCCTCGCCGCCGCGGATCTGCTGCGCCGCCAGCGCTACCGCGCGCAGGCCGGAGCCGCAAACCTGGTTGATGCCGAACGCGGTCGTGGTGTCCGGCACTCCGGCGGCGTGCGAAGCCTGGCGCGCGGGGTTCTGGCCCTGCCCGGCGGTCAGCACCTGGCCGAGGATCACCTCGTCCACCTCGGTCGGCTCCAGCTTGGCGCGCGCCAATGCCGCCTGGATCGCGACGGTGCCGAGCACATGCGCGGGAACTGACGCGAACGCGCCGTTGAAGCTGCCGACCGGCGTGCGCGCCGCCGCCACGATGACGATTTCTTCCATTTTTGCTCTCCCTACAGCTCAGAATGGCACATCCGCGGCGTGGTTCCACCACCACGTCACGCAACGCTGGCGATCCAGCCGCGCAACGGCCGCCACAGCTCGGCCTCGGCGGAGCGCCCAGCCACCATGCCGACATGCCCGGCTCGCGGGCGCAGCAGCGTGGCATCCGGAATCAGCCCGGCGAGCGGCAGCGCCGACGCCTCGGGCACGATGCGGTCGCGCGCCGGCGCCGCCACCAGCGTCGGCAGGCGCAGCGAGCTTGGCGTCACGGCGGCACCGGCAACGCGCCACGCCCCCGCTCCCGGGGTGTTGGCGTCGTACCAGCCGGCCAGGCACTCGCGCGCCACCGGGGCGGCCAGCGGCACGCCGTCGTTGAGCCAGTCCTCGATCGCCACGAACCGCAGCGCCCGCTCGCTGTCGGGGTCGACGCCCGCGAACGCCCGGTACTTGGCGGCCACCGCGTCGGGATCGGCCATCGCGAACAATGTTTGCAGCGCGTCGACCGGCAGCGTGCCGACCGTCGCCATCGCCGGCTCCAACAGCGGCAGCATGGCCGCCAGCCGGCGCGGCAGAAGCGGGTCGGGCGCATGGAAATCCCATGGCGTCGCCAGCAACGCCAACGCCGCGACCCGGTCCGGCCGGCGCTGCGCCGCGGCGAGCGCCAACAGCCCGCCCATGCAGTAGCCGACCAGCACCACAGGCTCCGGGCCACACGCCGTCAGCGCCCGTTCGAGCCGCCCGGCCACGTAGTCGGTCAGGGTGAAGCTCCGCGCCGCCGCGTCGGGCCAGCCCCAGTCCAGCAGCAGCGGCCGCACCCCCTGCCCGGCCAGCCAGCGCAGCAGCGAGTGCTCCGGCGTCAGGTCGAGGATGTGCGCGCGGTTGATCAGGCTGGGCACGAACAGCACCGTGCGGCCTGCCGCCGCGTCGCCGAACGCCAGCAGGCGCGAGCCGCCCTCCTGCCACAGCACCGGCGGTTCGGGCATCCGGCGCTGCCAGGGGTGCCGTCGATAAGCGGCGATGCCTGCGATCAGCGCCGGGTCAACGGCCGCCGGAGCCTGGGCCGGCCAGCAACCGCTCCAGCTCGGCGACCCGTCGTTCGAGCCGGAGAATGGCGTCCGGCGCATCAGGTGCAGCAGCAACGGCCGCGGCCCGCGGCGGCGCATCGGCCCCGGCGGAGGGTACCGCTCGTCCGTTATCGAACACCGCCCGGCCAGCCGCTTCCAGCGCCGCCGATGCCCGCACGGCGACCTCCAGCGCGTCGCTGGCCTCGCGGTCCACCGCCAGCGCCTGCAACTCGCTGCGCCATATGGTTTGCCAATCCAACGCCAAACTCTCCTGCGCGGCGGCGGATGCCGCTGGATCGTCCGTTACCGGCACCGATTTGTTTTGCGGCGTTGCGGCATGCTAACGTCAAGGTTCTGCCACATTGGGAAGTAGCCATGTCGAGTTCGAGCCCAGTCGAGAGTGGCTCCCCGGCCGCCGCGGCGACGGCTGACAGCCGCCCGCCGGTGGTGGTCAAGAAATACGCCAACCGCCGGCTGTATAACACGGAGAGCTCCAGCTACATCACGCTCGACACGCTGGCCGACATGGTACGGATCGGGCGCGACTTCGTGGTCTACGACGCCCGCAGCGGCGACGACATCACCCGCAGCGTGCTGACGCAGATCATCGTCGAGGAGGAAAGCAAGGGCCGGGCGATGCTGCCGACCGGCTTCCTGCGCCAGCTCATCAGCTTCTACGGCGACAGCGTGCAGGCGGTGGTGCCGCGCTACCTCGAACAGGCGATGACCAGCTTCGCCCGGCAGCAGGAGCAGGTGCGGGTCGCGGTGCAGCAGACCCTGGGGCCGTTCCTGCCGTTCGGCATCGAGGAGGTCAGCCGGCAGAACCTGGCGATGATGGAACGCGCGATGAGCCTGTTCACGCCGGCCAAGCACGATGCCGAAACGCCTGGCCCGGCCGCGCCGCCCAACCAGGCGACCGCGCCCGCCGACGAACTGACGGCCTTGCGTATGGAAGTCGAGGCGCTGCGCCGGCAACTGGCCAATGCCAAGGTCGCCGGCGCGACCCCAGAGCCAGCCAAAATGGAGCCAGCCAAACTGGAGGTGGCCAAGCTGAGGGCGGCCAACCTGGCGACGGCGAGCCAAGACGCGGCCAATGCCGAGCCGGCCGGCGCCGTGGTGACCCGACTGCCACGAACGCGGGGCAAGCCGGCCGGCTGAGCCTTGGCGCAGCTTAGGCAGCGGCCGGCACGCCGTCCGGGTTGAGCCGATAGCCGCCGCCCTCGGTGACCAGCAGCCGGGCGTTGGACGGGTCCGGCTCGATCTTCTGCCGCAGGCGGTAAATGTGGGTTTCCAGCGTGTGCGTGGTGACGGCGGCGTTGTAGCCCCATACCTCGTTCAGCAGCACCTGCCGCGCCACCGGGCGGGTGCCGGCGCGGTAGAGGAATTTCAGGATCGCCGCTTCCTTCTCGGTCAGGCGGATGCGGCGGTTGCGTACCGGCTCCTGCAGCAGCTTCGCCGCCGGGCGGAACGTGTACGGCCCGATGGTGAACACCGCGTCCTCGCTGTTCTCGAAAATACGCAGCTGGGCGCGCAACCGGGCCAACAGCTCGGCCAGGCGGAACGGCTTTGCGATGTAGTCGTTGGCGCCGGAGTCCAGGCCGCGCACCACGTCGCCTTCCTCGTCCGATCCGGTCAGCATGATGATTGGCACTTTCACCCCATGCCGCCGCAGCCGGGCGCACAGGTCGCGGCCGTCGCCGTCGGGCAGGCCGACATCGAGGATCACCGCATCGAACCGCGCCTCCTTGGCGAGCATCCGCATCTCGGCCTCGCCCGCGGTCTGCGCCACGCTGGCATGAAACTCGCCGTCGACGGCAAGCTGCTCCATGAGCATGTCGCGCAGCGCCTGGTCGTCGTCCACAATCAGAATCGGCCGCTCACCCGCCATCTGGGCGTTCCCTCCTGTTAGGTCGGCTTGCCCGCCTGCCGGCATGATCAGCGTCGATCCCATCGCCTGAGCCGGGCACCCAAGCCGGGCGCCTGAGTCGGACGATGTCCCGCTACTCTCCAAGCTTAGCACAATCGCGTGAGGCCGCGGCAAGTTGCACGGCCATGTCCGCCATATACCCGCTTGTGGCTCCCGAGATATGATCGCAGTGACATTCTTCGCGCGGTGCCGTCCCGCGTCATTGGCCTGCGTGACCCTCCTTTTTCGCTCGCATTCGGAACATTATGTCTCATTTGGCCATGCGCGACGATGTTCCTCCTGACGCTCGGCAGCCGGCGACCGCCGCCGACCCGCTCGGCCCGGTGCGTGCGGTGAGCGCCGCAGTCGTCGAACTGCGCCGGGGCGCCCCGGTGGCGCTGCGCGCCGGCACGGCATTGATGCTGGTCGCTGTCGAGACGGCGTCCGAAGCCAGCCTGGCGTTGCTCGACGGCCGGGGTTCCGGGCCGGCACGCCTGCTGCTGACCGCTTTGCGCGGCAACGCCGTGCTGGGCAGCCAGCCAAACGACGCCGAGCCGGTGGCGATCTGGCTGTCGCCTTCCGAGCACGCGCCCCAAGTGCTACGCAGCCTGGCCGATCCGACAATGGAACAGGCCAGGCATCGCTGGACGCCGGCGCCCGCCCCGGACGGCGCGGCAGCGGCGCTGGCCCTGGTCAAGCTGGCGCGGCTGCTGCCCGCGGCTGTCGCCGTGCCTGTCATCGACTGGGCCGGGCTGGCCACGGTGACACCGGCGGAGGTGCTTGGTTATCCCCAAGCCATCGCCAGCAACCTGCAACTGGTGTCCGAGGCCCGGGTGCCGCTGGAGGACGCGCGCGACAGCCGGGTGCTGGCGTTCCGCGGCCTCGACGGCGGCCCCGAGCACCTGGCCATCCTGATCGGCCATCCCGAGACTGCGGCGGCCCCGCTGGCGCGCATCCATTCCGAGTGCTTCACCGGCGACGTGCTGGGCAGCCTGCGTTGCGACTGCGGGCCGCAGCTGCGCGACGCGATCCGCCGCATGGCGCAGGAAGGCTGCGGCGTGCTGCTCTACCTGGCGCAGGAGGGGCGCGGCATCGGGCTGGCGAACAAGCTGCGCGCCTACGCGATGCAGGATCGCGGGCTCGACACCGTGGACGCTAACCGCGCTTTGGGCTGGGAAGCGGACGAGCGCAGCTTCCCGGTTGCGGCGGCGATGCTGCGGGCGCTCGGCATCGCGCGGGTCCGGCTGCTGACCAACAACCCCGAGAAGGTCGCGGCCTTAGCCGACCACGGCATCGCGGTCGAGCGGCACTCGCTGCTGGTCGCCGCCAACGGGGTAAACGACAGCTATCTCGCGACCAAGGCGATCCGGTTCGGCCACCTCGCCTCATAGCCCCCGTAGCCTCGCGGGCGGCACGCCGGTTGCAGCGGGCTGGTCGGCGGCAGTGCCGGCAACCAGGAGGCCTTTTGTCAGCGAACGCAATATCCGGCTCGCATGGCCGCGAAATCGGCCCGTCCGAGGCGACGCGGCCGCAGCAGAACCCGCTGCCGACGTTCCATGAGGTGCTGTCGGCGCTCAACCCGCTGCAATATCTGCCGGTGGTAGGCACCATTTACCGGGCGATCAGCGGCGACAACGGCAGCCCGCCGCTGCGTGCGGCAAGCTCGCTGGCGACGGGGCTGCTGACCGGCGGGCCGATTGGGCTGCTCACCAGCCTGGCCGGCATCGTGGCCGACCATTTCCTGCACTTCGACCGCATCGCCGCCTCGCTGTTCGGCGCAGGCGCCCACGCTTCGACCCAGGCTGCTTCCGTCCAGGCCGATCCGGCGGTGATCGACGTGTCGAGCGGGGCAGGCGAAGCTGGCCGGGCATCGCCGGCTGTCGCGGCGGCGGCGGCCTTCGCCTATGCTCGCGCCGATAGTCTTGGCGCAAGGCGGGAGCGGCAACAGTGACGAAGGATACGGACGGCGGCGGCACCGAGGCGGCGGTCTGGCCCGACGGCACCCTGACCTGGGCAGGCCGGGTCACGCGCGCGGCCCTGGGCGCCGGCGGGGTGGTGCGGCACAAGGAGGAGGGCGATGGCGGCACGCCGTGCGGGCTGCTGCCGCTGCGCCGGGTGCTGTACCGCGCCGACCGGATGCGCGCGCCGCCGCGCGCCGTAGTGCCGCGCGAGCTGCTGGCGCCGGACGACGGGTGGTGCGACGACCCCGCCAGCCCCGACTACAACCGCATGGTGCGCCTGCCCCACCCGGCGCGGCACGAGGCGCTGTGGCGCGACGATCCGCTGTACGACGTCGTGGGCGTGCTGGGTTGGAACGATTCTCCGCCGGCGCGGCGGCGCGGCTCGGCCATCTTCCTGCATGTGGCGACACCCGACCTCGCTCCCACCGCAGGCTGCGTGGCGCTGCGCCTGCCCGACCTGCTGGACCTGCTGGCGGACGGCGTCACCGCGTTGCGGGTGCATCTGCCGGAGTAGCCTTTTGCGGGGAGTTTTCGGTGCTGGACCATGTGACGATCGGGGTATGCGATCTCGGGCGCTCGAAGGCGTTCTACGACCAGGCTTTAAAGCCGCTCGGCGTTGAACGGCTTCATGCCGAGGGCACGGACTTCGCGGGCTATGGCCGGCTCGAAAAAGCATTCTTCTGGATCGGGCTGCGACCGGCTGCCCAGACCGGAGTCCACATCGCTTTCACGGCTCCGGACCGAGCGACGGTCGACCGCTTCCACGCAGCGGCCTTGACTGCCGGCGGCCAGGACAACGGAGCGCCCGGACTACGCCCACGCTACCATCCGGATTACTACGGAGCCTTCGTCATCGACCCCGATGGCCACAACATAGAGGCGGTCTGCCATGACCCGGCCGGGTAGCGATCAGTCCCGGCTGAAGCCTTTGGACGCCAGCGCGTCGAGGTAGTCGCCCCAGCGCCGCACCTGGTCGACGCCGAGCTGCCGCAAATAGTCCCAGGTGTAGATGCCGGTGTCGTGGCCATCGTCGAATACCAGCCGCACCGCATAATGGCCGACCGGCTCGACAGCCTTGATGCCGACCAGACGCTTGCCCGGCACCGTCTTGCGCTCCGCCGGGTTGTGGCCCTGCACCTCGGCGCTGGGGCTTTCGACGCGCAACAGCTCCGCCGGCAGCGCGAACCGTCCGGCCGCGCCGAAATCCACGTCGAGGCGGCGGGCGGCGCGGTCGAGCCGGATCTCGATCGGCGGCGCCGTCACTCGCCGTCCAGCGGCCGCGCCTCGTCGGGCAGCATGATCGGGATGCCGTCGCGGATCGGGTAAGCCAGCCGGGCGCTCTGGCTGACCAGCTCGCCGGCCGCGCGGTCGTAGGTCAGCGGCCCCTTGGTCAGCGGACAAACCAGGATTTCAAGCAACCTCGGGTCAACCGGCACCGGCGGAGTAGGCGGGTTAGGCGAGGAGAGGTCGTCCATGATGGCCCTTCAGCTGGCGCGCGACGGGCCTACGCCGTCGTCGAGATCGTGCGCGTCGATCGCCAACAGGGTCAGCAGCGCCTGCGCGCGGTCGGCCGGGGTGTCGGCCTCCAGCAACGCCTGCTTCTCCGCGGGCGCGAACGGGCACACCATCGCCAGCGTCACCACCAGCGACTCGTCCTCCATCTGCTCGATGGCGTCCCAGTTGGCCTCGAAGCCGCGGCGGGTGAAGTAGGCGCGCAGGGAGACCAGCAGCTCCGCCCGGTCGAAGCCGGAGCCGCCGCCGTACACGTCGAGGTCCTCGACAAACGCCGAAAGGTCGGCGCGCACCCGGCGGTAGCCGTGGCGGCGCGGCAACTCCTCGACGATGGAGAAGCGCGCGAGGCCGGTGAGGGTGATCAGGAACCGCCCGTCATCGGTCTCGCTGAAGCTGGACAGGCGGCCGAGGCAGCCGACGCGGTAGAGCGCCGGACCGTTCGGGGTGCGCGGCAGCGACGGGTTGGGCTGCACCATGCCGAGCAGGCGGCCCTGCGCCAGCGAGTCCTCGGTCATCGCCAGGTAGCGCGGCTCGAACACGTTGAGCGGCAGCCGCCCGCGCGGCAGCAGCAGCGCGCCTTCCAGGGGGAACACCGGGAACTCGCTCGGCAGCTCGTGGTCGGGCACCGAGGTCGGACTGGACGCGCTGCGCGACATCAGCTGAACAACAATGCGGACAGCTTGCGACGCGCGGCCATGGTGTCCGGGTCGGCAAACCCCCAGGCCTCGAAGAACTTCAGCAGCTGCAGCCGGGCCGCGTCCTCGTTCCAGCCGCGCTGCGCCCGCATGATGCCAAGCAGCGCGTCCGCCGCCTCGGCGCGCCGGTCCATGGCGTTGAGCGCCGTCGCCAGTTCGTAACGGGCGGCGTGATCGGTCGGATCGGCCGCCAGCCGACGCTCGAACTCGCCAAGCTGGCCGGCGGCGCGGGCGCCCTCCTCGGCCAGCAGCAGCGCGCTGCGGGCGCCGGCGATCTCGGCGTGCTCGGCGTGCTTGGCCGGAACCTGCGCCAGCGCGTCGTGCGCCTGCTCGTGCTGGCCCAGCGCCAGCAGCGCCCGCACCATGCCGCCCCAGGCGTCGGGGTTGTCCGGCTCCTGCTCCAGCAAAGCGGCGAAGATCTCGGCGGCGTCTTCGGGCTGCCCAGCCTCCAGGGCCGCGCGGCCCTCGGCCAGCAGGTCGGCGCTGGGCATCGAGCCGCCGCTAAGCTTCAGCAGCGCCTCGACAAAGCGTTTGACCTCGCCTTCCGGCAACGCGCCCTGGAACAGATCGGCGATCTGCCCCTGCCAGAACGCCGCCACGGTCGGCACCGACTGCATCGGCAGGCCAAGCTGGGTAAGTTGCTGCACCAGCGCCTTGTTCTGGTCAATGTCGATCTTGACCAGCTTGACCCGCCCGCCGGCGCTTCGCACCACCCGCTCCAGCAGCGGCGTCAGCGTCCTGCAGGGGCCGCACCATGGCGCCCAGAAGTCGACCATGACCGGAACGTCGCGTGACGCCTCGATCACGTCCTGCATGAACGTCGCCTGCGAGCCGTCGACGACGGTGGCCTCGGGCGTCAGCGGCGCGACGGCAGCCGGGCTGTTTGCGGGAGCCGCGCTGCCGGTGGGGCCAGGGGAGGCCGGACCAGGGCGTTTCTGGCCAATCAGCAAATCGTCCATCGGTCTGTCCTCGGCAAGGCGGGGTGATGCTTTGATATACATCGTATGCCCGCAACATGGCACAACCCATTGCCCCGTAGACTATGCAGCGACGGCTTTCCGGAACGATGCCGTCAAGGGATTTGCAATCGGCCTGAAATCCTCCTAAAACCCGCGCCGCACAAGGAGCGCGGGCGTAGCTCAGGGGTAGAGCACAACCTTGCCAAGGTTGGGGTCGAGGGTTCGAATCCCTTCGCCCGCTCCAAAATGCACAACTTTATAGAGTTTTGGTTGGTAGACTTGGCCAGGGCCCGATCACCTTAATCCCCATGGTGTCCACCAAACGCGCCAAAGGCTTGGTTTCGATGCCACGGCCGAGGTCAATTGCCGGTAGATCGGCTGCCTGTGACCACGCAGCCCGACACTGCCCGCGATCTCAGGGAAGATGCGCTCGGCGCGACCCGTCTAACCGCCATCCAAGCAATCCCCTGGCAGACACGCACAGCGTGGCTTTTGTCACAGACGCAGCCGCCCGGTCGGCCCACTTATCCGCCACACCGAAGCTTGGAAGCGCCAACGGATTTTCCGTAACCCCGCACGGCGACAATGGCCGTCGCTTACGACTTCCCTCGCGAGCGTAATGCCGTTCGCAACAAATGCACAACGCACGCTTAAAAGATCAGCCGATTTGACTTTTACATAGCCGGGCCAAGGCACTCAACAGCACAACCGAAAGATTGACGACATGACGAAGATGACAACGTCCATGCCCATCTTCGCCGCCATGGCGGCGAACTTGCAGGACAAGCCGAACGACATGAGCGCGGCAGCCGCACAGGCGCTGGTCAAGCAAGTCGTGGAGATCGCCAACCTTTCGCCGACGCTTGCCAGAGAAATCACCAATTTTCAGGATGCCCACGGCACGCTCATCATAGGAAATCCCACCGAAGAGCATACGGGAGATTTCGGAGAAGGCTCTCCGCCAACAATAGAACTGCCGACCATCGGGGATTTCCAGCCAGGCACCACTGGGCTGACCTTCAGCTCCAGCTCCCAGCCGGAAAGTGCCGTCATCTCACAGGCCGGCCAGCTTGTTGGAACGCTAGCGCATGAGCTGGGCCACTACATGGACGCTGGGCTACCCGAAGCTGACAAGCTCTCGTACACGGTCGACATCAACCAGGGTCTCAAGACAGGCCTTAACCTGTTGAGCGAAGGCAAGGCCACGGCCAACGCGGTGAAAGTCGCGCAAGAGGCGGCAGACGCACCGGGAAGCACGGCGGCCGATCGTACCATGGTCCCTCTCGGCGGGTCCACGGCAAAGGAATTGACGCTGCTCCAGCAGAACCTGGACCCGCTCACCCCTGCGGCGCTTGGAAACTTCGCGAGCGCGTTCTCCAACGTCATCACCTCTGCGCCGGGCAACCCCGACTACATGAGGTATTACCTGGACGGCTTCGGCGCCGGGGTCAAAGACCCGTCCCTTTATGTGGACGGATCGGGCACAAGCTCCGTCACGCAGGAGAAGATCGTCGCCGCCGCCGACGGCAGCCTGCAAGATCTCGACCTGTTCCGCACCGGGGTGAACGGCTCCCCTTCCGAGACGGTCTATAACCTGCCCGAGTCTACCCGGTTCGATTACGGCGCGGCGAAACAGCTCATCGACAGCGACAAGGAAAGCGCCGCCGGAGCGTCGGAGCTGACGACGTACTACGCGAGCGCCGCAAACTACTCGTCGCTGGATTGGAGCGGATCGAACGGGACGGGCACGATCACGGGCGTAGCCATGGCCGGCGCCGACGTGACGGCGAAGCTGGACCCGTCGCTGCTGCAGGGCGCCATTTCCGGTTTCGCCCCGGGCGACACCATCGACCTTGCAGGCGTCGGCGGCGTCACTGCAGTCAGCCTCCAGAACGACACTCTCGCCGTTCAGGAGAGCGGCCAAACCATCGCGCTAAAGCTTGACCCGGCGCAAAGCTATGCTGGGGACCTGCTCTCGTTCGCGAGCGACGGCAACGGTGGCGTCGACATCGCAGCCGAGGCTTCGCCTACCCAGTCGATGGTCAGCGCCGTCGACACGACCAAAAGCCCGCCCGCGTCGGCGACCGCTGCGCCGCCCACGGCCCCGGCGAGCGGCCCGTCGGCGGAGTATGCCGATATCACGCCTGCCAGCCTGAACATCCCCGCCAGCGCCCCCAGTCAGTTCGTCAGTCAGTTCGTCCAGGGCAGCGGCGGTAACGATGCCGGTGCGGCCAGCGTGCCAGGCAGCGGCGTCAACTCGGCCCTGGCGACTGCCCTCAACATCGACAGCGCCGCCGCCGGCCTCTTCCCCGGCGGCTATGGGACTGATGCCGGCAACTGGAGCATGACCGATGACGTGTCCGCAAACGGCGCAGGGATGGTGGGCGGCAGCGGCCCGAGCCACCTCGGCGTCGCATGGCAGGCCGCGCAGGGGGTCGGCCACGCCGGCCTGACGTCACACCCTATGGCTGCAACGGCGGCTTGACCGCCCAAGCAATGCAAGGAGCGTGCCCGCACCGCGACGCCAACGCCGCCCGGCCAATTTGAGACCAAACAGCAGAGCCGGAAGCGTTGTTTGCAGTGCGGGCAGCGGTTGTTTAGGCAACTTGGCGCCGCTCTCCTTAGAACGTGATAGATGCGTAGAACGAACGTAAGCAAACTTCACCTTTAGCAATCAGGGAAGCTACCAGTGAAAAAACTAAAAACCGCGACGTGTGGTAAGCGGAACGAGACAGGGCTGTTGAACAGCAACTTTCTGCAGCTTGTCGTGGCGGCGAGTGTTGCGGCCGGGGGCGCCTCCTGGGTTGCGCCGGCACGCGCCCAAACCGTTGGCTCCGCAGACACCACTCCACCCTCGATCGAGTACGGGCAGCTTTACGCCGATGTCGAGCTTGCAAAGCTTTTTCCTGACAGCAAGACTTTCCCTGATCTCGTGCCGGTTAAATCCCCGTCGGAAGTGGTGGCGGATTACAATTCACAGAAATCGACGCAGGGCTTCAGCCTTTCGGCTTTTGTCGCCTCGCATTTCAGCGCGAGCCCGGTTCCGGCCGGGCCAAGCGTGCAAACCGCAGATCCGGGAACAGGCCTGCTCAGCTACGTCCACAGCCTCTGGCCGGTGCTGACGCAATCCAGTCCGACCGCCCCGGCCTATTCGACGCTGCTGCCGCTGCCCTACCCCTATGTCGTGCCGGGTGGGCGCTTTCGTGAGGTCTATTACTGGGACTCGTATTTCACCTCGCTCGGGTTGGAGGGCGATGGCGAACATGCGCTCACGGTCGACCTGCTGAAGAACTTCGCCTACGAGATCGACCGTTACGGCTTGGTTCCCAACGGTAGCCGAAGCTATTACCTCAGCCGTTCGCAGCCGCCCTTCTTCTCCTACCTGGTCGAACTGGCCGCGAGCAAAGACGGCGCTCGCACCCTCGTCACCTACCTCCCCGAAATGCGTAAGGAATACGACTATTGGATGCGCGGCGAGCGCACGACAGCGCCCGGCGCCGCGACGCGCAGCGTGGTGCGCCTGTTGGACGGCACCGTGCTGAACCGCAACTGGGACGACCGCGACGTGCCGCGCGACGAGTCTTACGCCGAGGACGTGGCCACCGCCGGGCTGAGCGACAGGCCCTCCTCCGTGGTGTGGCGCAACCTGCGTGCGGCTGCCGCCTCGGGCTGGGATTTCAGCTCGCGCTGGCTGGCGGACGGGAAGACGCTCGCCACGGTGCAGACCTTGGACATTCTTCCGGTCGACCTGAACAGCTTGCTGGTGCATCTCGAAAGCACCTTGGGCAAGGCCTATTTCCTTGCCGGCGATTATAAGCAGGCGTTCGAGTTCGCAGCGCGCGCCGACCACCGCGGCAAGGCCATCCGGCGGCTGATGTGGGACGGTCAAATCGGCGGCTTCACCGATTATCTTTGGGCAGGCAGCCGCACGACAGGCGCGCTGACGGCCGCGACGCTGTACCCGCTATATGCGGGCATCGCGACGCAGCAGCAGGCTGATGTCGTCGCAGCCACGTTGGGCGCAAAATTGCTGGGTCCGGGCGGCATGCTGACGAGCACGGTCCAGAGCAAGCAACAATGGGACGCGCCAAATGGCTGGGCGCCGCTGCAATGGATCGCGGTGCAGGGCTTGCGTGCGTACGGACACGAAACCTTGGCGACGGACATCGCAACCCGTTGGGTGCATAAAGTCATCGCCGGATACCAACAGCAAGCCAAGTTGGTCGAAAAGTACGACGTCCTCACCACTGGCGGCGATGCGGGCGGCGGCGGCGAATACACGACCCAGATCGGCTTTGGTTGGACTAACGGCGTGTTGGTCGCGTTGACTGCGCTCTACCCCGAGTTGCGCGCCCAAGCGGCTGCCGCGGTGCCGGAGCCAAGCCCGGCTCCGTAGACAACTTCAGCTCGCAACCAAAAACGACAGCCTAGGGCTGGGACCAGTGCATAAACGCACCGGCCCCAGCCTTTTGCCATCAAGCGATGCGGATGCAACTCAGACCCGACCACCTGACACCCGGTCCGCCTGCAACGTGCTGCAGGCCTTCGGCTCGAACTCCACGCGGCGGTCCAGCACGTCCGACGCATCGTCCTTGCCCGTGCCGACCAGCGGTTCGCTCGATCCGCGCCCGTGCGCCTCCGTCCGGACCTGCAGCACCGGCGCACGCTGCACGATCTGCCCCCGCACGAACTGCGCCCGCTGTTCGGAAAGGATCTCGTTCGCGGTCCGCGTGCCGGTGGGGCTGGTATGGCCGAGCACCAGCAAGCAGGCTTTGCGCGCCACGCTGCGCTGCGCGATTTGGCGAAGCCATACCGGATACTGCCCGCTGACCGCCGGGTCCGACCAGAACCGGGTAGACGCCGGACGGAACACGAACTTTACCGCGAGCGTGCGCCCCGCCAGCCCCGCGTCCACTATCCGACCAAACGCCGCCTCTGCCGCTTGCGACCGTCCAAGCGCCACATTGGTCAGGTACAATCCGTTCCACACCCGCATCTGGTCGCCCTCAGGCAGCAGGCTGGCCTGGGTGTAGGAGGCCAGCGCCTCCGGGTAGCGCCCGGCTTCGTAGTCGGCGGTCGCCCGGTCGACGGCGATGGAGGCGCTCCTGCCGTTTAGATAAGCCGGGTCCATGGTGTCGCCCGGCTTGCCGCCGCAGACTTTCAGGTAAGCCTTCATACTGTGGTCCATCGTCCAGGCCGGGCTGTCCCGGAAAAACCTGGTCGGCGTGACATCCACGTCCTCCGCACGCACCCAAACCGTGTTCGATGAGATGACCTTGCCCGAGCGCGTATCCGAAAGCGACGCCCAGATGCGGTACACCTTGGCAGGTCCGTCGACATAGGTCGACATCGCGCCAGGCGCCGCGACGGGAGTCATGCAGCTCAGCAACATGACGGGCTGACGCCCCAGTGAGGCCTCGACCATGGGACTGGCTTGCATGTAAGCGAAGTGCTGGTCGATGTTGTTCACGATTCGGCGCTCCACCTCGCGGGTGGTCGCGGTGTGCCTGACCGTGGTGCGGTCGACCGGCGGATCGACCACCAGCACGCGCCGCTCGGAAGGGTCGAGTTGCGCGCGGGCGAACAGCCCGGTGGTAAGGCTGGTCATGGCGGCATCGAGCGGCTGCGCCTGCGTCGAGGGTTGCTCGACGGCTGAGCGCCCGGCCAGTTGCGGGTTCGGCCCGCTGGCGCAGGCGCCGAGCAAGGCGGTGGCCGCCGCCACGGCCAACAGCCGGGCCGGCTTGCCGCCCGATCTACTGGGCGCGGCAGCCGTCGCGTAGGAAATGCTTGTCGGCATCGGATAGAGTCTTTCCCAATTGAGCGTAGAGCACGATATCGCGGCAGCGCCGCTCATCCGCGGAGTTGACAGGCAGGGCAGCTACGGGCGCTGCGGCCCGTTCCGTCCCCGGACGTAGGTGTCGCGCCGACGAAGCCTCCGGCGACAGGACCGCAACCGCCGACGTGCGAAGCTGTGGTCGTGGCGGAGCCGGCGGACCGGCGGCGATGGCCGTGGGAAGCACGGGCTGGGCAGCATCGGACGCCGGCATATGGAGCGCTTCGGGTTCTGCGCCCTGGGTTGGCCCCACGATGCGCTGCTCCGTCGGAGTAGAGACGGGCGGAACGGAGATGGGCGGCTTGTCTTGGATGCGCGCGCCTCCGATTGCCTCGACCGGCCTCTCGGGCGGGAGCGCGTCCAGAGCGACGCCGAGCGAGGCGGGGCCTTGCTTCACTGCTGGATCGGCCATGACGGGAAGCGGAATGGCTGCGGCGGCCCGCTCCGGCGCGGGCGCAGGTTTTGGCGCAGGCTTCGGGGCAACCTCTGGCACAGGTTGGGAAGCCCTCTCGACCTGCATGCTTGCCGCTTCGGTGCGCTCCTGTGACGCCGCCGCCTCAGCGGGATTTGGCGCATTGACCACCCCTGGCGGCGCAGCCTCGGCGGGCGGCTGGTTCGCCCGCGAAGCATCACGTTTGGCCGCCTCGGGTTGGGCAATCGGCGCATCGACGGCGGACGCCTTGGACCCGGCACGGATCAAGGCAGCCTGATCGTCCAGGGCGGGAACGTTGGCGGGTGTTGCGGCCACCGGCGAACGCGGCAGGTGAAGCCACCCCATCGCCCCCATCGAGAGCACCAGCACGACCACCACAGGGACGGCCGCGCCTACCGTGAGCCACGGCCAGGATCGATCCTGCTGGAAAGTGGCCGGCACGGACGCTGGCTTCGACAACTCCGAAAGAAGGTTTGGCGTCTTGTCCTGCGTGGGATCGGGCAACTCCAGCGTGCGCGTGACGCGCTGACGAAGGTAGGCGAACTTGTCGTTGGCCAAAGTCACGTCCAGGCTGGGTTGGCCAGCCAGCACGACGCGCAACTTCGGGCTCGACTGGCACGCAAACTGAACGTAGTGCACAGCCGACGGCTGTAGGTTGTGCGCCTCGTCAACCAGCAAGACCACGCGGTCATAGCCTTCGCCGGGTTCGGTCAACGCGACGAAACCGGCCTCCAAGTCACAATCCCTGAGAGCGTCCGGGTCGGCCCGACCCACGACCTGCGTGATGAGATCCTTGAGAGGCAATCCACCCGATGCCGAGCCGTCGACGCGAACACAGCGGAGGCGGTGGCTGAAAAGCTCGGCTTCCGCCTGATCCAACAACGTGGCCGCGCCGACGCCTGGCCGGCATACGAGGCGGACGCACTCATCCGAATGCGCCACAGCGTCCACCAGTCTCGTAGCGACGCTGACCCGGTGATGATAGAGCAGGGAACGCGACGCATTCGTGTCACGCATAAATACCGCCAGCCAAATGAAAATCCTAAGCCAAGAACCCGATGCAACGGCTTTCCGCAAGAGTTAACTTGCATTCCATGCAACATTCCGGGCTACAAAGATAACAAGAGCGTGCAACTGTCCGATTCAATACCAAGTATTAGCGTGTTTGGCTTGTTTTTCTGCGAGATTTACCGATTTTCACCATGGATTACGGGTGGCTTGTGAGTCCCACGTCGCCCCATAGGCTGGAATTCCTTTGGACAGGCACGTGCTTAGGAGCAGCCCGTGTTCGACCGGCCCTACCGGCACAGCCAGCGGTTCTACGATGATCTGGATGCCCTTGTCCGGTGACGGTTCGGACGGGCCTGCCGCAGCTCCGCTGTAGGAGATCGACCTCGGATCGCGTGTATCCGTATTGCCAAGTAACAGCTTATTCTGTATACAAGAAAATTGGACCTGTTACAAACGGTCCAGAGTGGGGCTGCTAGGCCACGCTACAAAAACAAAGTCGCGGGGAGTCGGCCATATGCGCGTTAAACTTCGTCACGCCCTCACGTTGTCCGCTATCGCCTTCGTTGGCACCGCCGGAGCCGCCGAGCTGCAGCAGATCGGCAAGATCGCGGTGCCGGGATCTCCGCTCGGCACCTACGACATCTCGTTCTGGGACCCCTCCACGAATCGCTATTACCTGGCCGACCGCACCAACAAGTCGCTCGATATCTTCGACGGCGCGAGCGACACCTTCATCAGCCGGGTGCCCGGCTTCGTGGGCCAACAAAAAAGCAACGACACTTCGGGGCCCGACGGCGTCCAGATCATCGGCGACCAGGCCTGGGTCGGCGACGGCGACAGCACGATCAAGATCATCGACCTCAAGAGCGACAAGGTCGTCTCGACGATCTCGACCGGCGGCAAGGCGCGCGTCGACGAGATGGCGTACGATCCCGTCGACCATGCCTTCATCGGCGCGAACAACGCCGAAGACCCGCCGTTCTCCACGGTGATTTCCACCGAGGGCGACCACAAGGTCATCGGCAAGGTGGCGTTCACGGACGCGACCAACGGCGCCGAGGCGCCGGTGTTCTCGCACGGCATGTTCTTCCAGGCCATTCCCCAGCTTGGCCCCGACAAGACCAAGGGCGGCGTCGCGGTCATCGATCCGAAAACGGCGAAGCTGGTGCGGATGATGCCGGTGGGCAATTGCAGCCCCTCAGGCCTCGCAGCCGGCCCGGGCGACAACCTGCTGCTCGGCTGCACCGCCGGCGACAAGGAGGGCCTGCCGCCGGTCGCCGTGGTGATGAATGCGCAGACCGGCGAGGTGATCAAGACCATCAAGGGTCCGGGCGGCAACGACATGGTGGCCTACAGCCCCAGCGCCGGCCTGTACTACACTGCCTCGCGCGACCTGGTGACCGGCCCGGAGCTGAACGTGATCGACGCCAAGACCAACACGTTGCAGCAAACTATCAAACTGCCGGGCGGCAATCCGCACTCGGTGGCGGTGAACGAGAGCAACGGCCACGTCTACGTGCCGCTGGGCGTCAAGGGCGGCGGCTGCGGCGGCTGCATCGCGGTGTTCGCCGCGAAGTAGCCGCGAGCGCCGATCCCAGGCATTCTCGCCAGGCCGGCTGCATCAGGCGTTGATGCAACTGACCTGGCCGAATGTGCCGCGTCAGCTGTCGCAGCGGCTGTCACGGCCGAGAACGCGCCGATGGAAGGGACGAGACGCAGATGTCGATCACTCGCCGGACGACGTTGGGTGGCCTGCTCGCCGCGCCGCTGATCCTTCGCGGCAGGTCTGCCCATGCCGAGGTCCGGACGTTGAGGATAAGTCACCAGTTCCCCGGCGGCACCGCCGACCAGGGCGACTTCCGCGACCGGCTGGTGCGCCGCTTCGCCGCCGAGGTCACCGCGCGCACCAAGGGCGGGTTGGCGTTCGAAATCTATCCGGGATCGTCGCTGATGAAGACGGTCGCGCAGTTCTCCGCGGTGCGGCACGGCGCGCTGGATTTCACGCTGTACCCGCTCGCCTATGCGGGCGGCGAGGTGCCGGAGGTCAACATCGGGCTGATGCCCGCCCTGACCACCTCCTACCAGCAGGGCGTGGCTTGGAAAGGCGCCGAGGTCGGCCGCGAGCTGACCGCGGTGCTTGACCGGCACGGGGTGCGGATCGTCACCTGGATCTGGCAGGCCGGCGGCCTTGCCTCGCGCGCGCGGGCCGTGGTGCAGCCGGACGACGCCCGCGGCCTGAAAATCCGTGGCGGCTCGCGGGAGATGGACCAGTTGATGGCGGCGGCGGGCGCGATCACCTCGTCGGTGCCTTCGAACGAGATCTATGCCGCGATGCAGACCGGCACCATGGACGCGGCGCTGACCTCCTCGACCAGCCTGATGAGTTTCCGCCTGCAGGAGATCGCCAAAAACGTCACCACCGGCCGGCGCGGCAGCTACTGGTTCATGCTGGAGCCGCTGCTGATGTCCAAGGCCATCTTCGACAGCCTCACGCCCGAGCAGCAGGCGGCGATCGTCGACGTCGGCGCCTCGTTGGAGCCGTTCGCGCTGCAGGAAGCCAAGGCGGACGACGAGAAGCTCGCGGCCGTCTACGGCAAGGTCGGCGTGGCCGTGCACGACATGTCCGCCGACGACCTTGCCAAGTGGAAGGCCATCGCCGCCGATGGCGCCTGGAAGGACTTCGCCCGGCGCAGCGCGTCCTGCGCGGCGCTGCTCAAGCTGGCGCAGCAGATCGGATGACCACCCGCGTCGCGTTCGACTCGCTGCCGGCAGAGGACGTCCCCAGGCGCGGCGTCGTGGGCGCGGCGCAGGCCGGGCTGACTGCGATCCACACCGTGATGGCGCTGCTGTCCGGATTGGCGCTCGCCGCTGCGGCGTTGGTCCTGACCTGGGAGGTGATCGGCCGCTACTTCCTTGGCATCCCAAGCGACTGGCAGGACGAGCTGTCAACTTTCCTGCTGATCGGGGCGACGTTCGCCTCGGCGGGATGGACCCAGGCGCGACGCGGCCACGTCGCCATCGACGCGCTGGCGCATGTGCTGCCGCCCGCCGCCAACCGGGTGCGGGCGCTGCTGGCCGATGCGCTGTCGCTGGCGTTCTGCGCGTTCTTCGCCTGGAAAAGCTACGCGTTGACCGCGGAGGCCTGGACCGAAGGGCAGATCACCGCCTCCGCCTGGGGTCCGCCGCTGTGGATTCCGTACCTGTGCATGACGCTGGGAATGGCGTTGCTGTCGCTGCAGCTGCTGCTGCAGACCCTGGCGCCGCACCGCGATTGAGCACGCTGCAGCTTGGCCTGCTGTATGGCGGCGCGACGCTGGCGGCGCTGTTCTCCGGCATCCCCATCGCCTTCGCGCTGGGCGGCGTGGCGACCCTGTTCATGGTGGGCTTCATGCCGGCCGCCTCGCTCGATACCATCGCCCAGAACGTCTACGAGGAGCTGGCCAGCATCACCCTGCTGACCATCCCGCTGTTCATCCTCAAAGGCGCCGCCATCGGCAAGAGCCGCGCCGGCAAGGATCTGTACGACGCGCTGCACACCTGGCTGCACCGCGTGCCGGGCGGCCTCGGCGTGGCGGTGGTGCTGGCCTGCGGGCTGTTCGCGGCGATGGCCGGCTCCAGCCCGGCGACCTGTTCGGCAATCGGCGGCTCGGGCATCCCGGAGATGCGCCGCCGCGGCTACTCGCCGGGGTTCGCCGCCGGGCTGGTGGCGGCGGGCGGCACCCTGGGCATCCTGCTGCCGCCGTCGATCGTGCTGATCCTCTACGCGGTGGCCGCCGAGCAGTCGCTCGGGCGGCTGTTCCTGGCCGGGCTCGGCCCCGGCCTGCTGCTGATCGCCCTGTTCGCCGGCTACGCGGTGCTGCGCTGGCGCAAGGAGTTCAGCCGCGCCGCGGCGGTCGCCGCGGCCGGCGGCGCGCGCGGCGAAATCCTGCGCCAGGACAGCTACACCCTGCGCCAGCGGCTTTCCGCGCTGCCGCGGGTGCTGCCGTTCTTGGTGCTGCTGGGCGGCGTGATGATCGCGCTGTACGGCGGCATCGCCACCCCGTCGGAGACCGCCGGCCTGGGGGCGGTGCTGGCGCTGGCGCTGATCGCGGCGGTCTACGGCGCCTGGAAGCCGGCCGACCTGAAGCCCATCTTCGCCGGCACGCTGGGCGAGGCCGGCATGCTGCTGATGATCATCGGCATGAGCCTGCTGTACAGCTACGTGATGAGCTACCTGCACATCAGCCAGGGCGCCGCGCAGTGGATCGTCGGCATGCACCTGTCGCGCTGGCTGCTGCTGGCGGCGATCCTGGCGCTGGTGGCGGTGCTCGGCTTCTTCCTGCCGCCGGTGTCGATCATCTTGATGACCGCGCCGATCATCCTGCCGCCGCTGCGCGCCGCCGGCTTCGACCTGGTGTGGTTCGGCGTGGTGATGGCGGTGGTCATGGAGATGGGGCTGATCCACCCGCCGGTCGGGCTGAACATCTTCGTCATCAACCGGATCGCGCCGGACATCGGCCTTGGCGCCATCATCGCCGGCACGCTGCCGTTCGTGGCCCTGATGGCGGTCGGCGTCGTCATCCTCTCGGCGGCGCCGTCCATCGCGCTATGGCTGCCCAACGCCGTATACAAGTAATCGCCGGCGACACGCCGGATCGGGATGAGCGCGCAGCGATGACGGAACAGCCTACGGGACCCTTGCAGGGCCTCAAAGTCTTCGACCTCACGCGGGTGCTGGCCGGGCCGACCTGCGTGCAGATGCTGGCCGACATGGGCGCCGACGTGCTGAAGATCGAAAAGCCCGGCTCAGGCGACGACACCCGCGGCTTCGCGCCGCCGTTCATGCCGGGAACGCAGGAGAGCGCCTACTTCGTCGGCGTCAACCGCAACAAGCGGTCGGTGACCCTGGACATCTCCAAGCCGGAGGGCCAGGAGATCGCGCTGCGGCTGATCGCGCAAAGCGACATCCTGGTCGAGAACTTCAAGGTCGGCGCGCTTGCCAAGTACCGGCTCGGCTACGAGGACCTTCGACCGCGTTTTCCGGGACTGATCTACTGCTCGATCACCGGCTTCGGGCAAACCGGGCCATACGCGCTGCGGCCCGGCTACGACAGCCTGGTGCAGGCGATGGGCGGCGTGATGAGCCTTACCGGCGAGCCGAACGGGCCGCCGCAGAAAGTCGGCGTCCCGCTGGCCGACCTGTTCGCCGGCCTGTACGGGTGCATCGGCATCCTGGCCGCGCTGCGCCACAAGGAGGCGACCGGCGAGGGCCAGCAGGTCGACATCGGCATGCTGGACACGCACGTCGCCTGGCTGGCCAACCAGGGCATGAACTACCTTGCCACCGGCCGCAACCCGGAGCGCCTCGGCAACGCGCACCCGAACATCGTGCCTTACCAGGTGTTCGCGACGCAGGACGGCTTCGTCGTGCTGTCCGTCGGCAACGACCCGACGTTCCGCCGCTTCTGCGAGAATTTCGGACTGGCCGAGACCGCCGCCGACGAGCGGTTCGCGACCAACGCGGCGCGCGTGCGGCACCGCGAACTCGTCACCGAGACGCTGGCGCCGGTGCTGCGGCTGCACCCGACCGCCTGGTGGATCGAGCGGCTGGAGGCGCTGAAGATCGGCTGCGGCCCGATCAACCAGCTTGCCGAGGTGTTCGCCGACCCGCAGGTGCAGTCGCGCGAGGCGGTCCGGGAAATGCGGCACGGCTCCGGGGCCACGGTCAGCGTGCTGGCCAACCCGGTCCGCCTGTCGCGGACGCCGGCGGACTACCGGCTGCCGCCGCCGACCCTCGGCGAGCACACCGACGAGGTATTGCGCGAGCGGCTCGACCTCGACGAGAGCCGGATCGCCGAACTGCGCGCCGGCGGGGTAATTTGACCCTGCGGCGGCTCGGCCGCGGCCACGCGCCGGGGTAGCCGTGCGGCATCCCGGACTCCATGTCCGCCGGCGTCCGCGTGACGCCGATATGTTCGGCGTCCCTCCGCTACGCCGTCGGCTTGCCGACCCGGAGGCGGTCCTGCTCAATCGCCGCGCTGGCCGCTTTCGCGCGTTCCTGTCGCGGGGCGGCCAGCGCGCGGCGGGATGGGACGGCTGCCGGAAGGCCGCGCAGGGCGTCGACGGCGGCGGCCCGAATCACGGTGCCGTCGCGCACGAAAGCCTCGTGGTTGGTCTCGATGGTGGCGGGATCGTAGAGGTAGTTGACCATGATGCCGTACGACTCGGCCAAGCCTCGCGCGGCGGAGTTTCCCATCCAGTTGATGCGCTCCAGGCGGGCGCCGTTGCCCAGATGGAACCGCGCCACCGGGTCCATGGCGTGCTTGGCGGTAAGGCCGCCTTGGGTGAGGTAGCAGGCGCACAGGCGCAGCAAAGCCGGGCGCAGCCGCTGCTGGCGTTGCGGGTCTTGCCACCACTGCATCTCGATTGGCGGGTCGGTGGCTGGCGGGGCTTCGGCCAGCAGCGTCGCGAGGCTGCTTTCCACCTCCCCCTCGGCCTTGGCCAGCGGGCGCAGCAGTTCGGCGCGGTCGGCCTCGGACAGCTCCAGCCTGCCATCGGGGTCGGCCAGCGCGGCGAGGCGGCTCTCCAGCCAGCGTCGGAAGCCGGGCACCGGCGACAGGGTGGCGAAGCGGGTCAGCGCCGGGCACTCGGCGCGCAGCTCCTCGACCACCTGCTTGATCAGGAAGTTGCCGAACGAGACCCCGCGCAGGCCGTCCTCGCAGTTGGAGATCGAGTAGAAGATCGCAGTGTCCGCCGCGCGCGCCCGCGCCACGGCGTCGTCGCTCTCCGGGGCCAGCAACGGCTGCACCGCCGTGGCCAGTCCCTCGACCAGCGCCACCTCGACGAAGATCAGCGGCTCGCCGGGCAGCGCCGGGTGGAAGAAGCCGAAGCAGCGCCGGTCGGGCGCCAGGCGGCGACGCAGGTCCTCCCAGCCGGTGATCTCATGCACCGCCTCGTAGGTGATCAGCTTCTCCAGCACCGCCGCCGGCGTCTGCCAGTCGATCCGGCGCAGCTCCAGGAACCCGCGGTTGAACCAGGACGAGAACAGGTGGCGGAGGTCGTCGTCGAGCGGTTTCAGCGTCGGTTCGCGCCGCAGCATGCCAAGCATCGTCCGGCGCAGCGCCACCAGCGTGCCCGTCCCTCCCGGAGCCAGGTTCATTCGCCGCAGCAGCTCCTGGCGCGGCGGCTCGGCCGCCTGGGCCAGCGCCGCCGCCGCCGCCGCCGAAGGGTCCGCGAGATAGGCCCGCGCCTGCGCCTGCAGCCGCTCCGGGTCGGGCAGGAAGCCGCCGGCCAGGAAGCGCAGGAACCCCGCGAGCCCGTCGCCGTCGAGTTCGCCCAGCACCGACTGCAACTCGTGCGCCACCGCCGCCCCGGACGCCTCGCCACGTTCCGACAGCAACGCCTCGGCCAGCAGGCAGGCGCGGTCCACCGCGACAGGCACGCCCGGCGCCGCGACCGCGCGCCCACGCTCGGCGATCGAGGACCACAGCCGCTCGATCCAGCTGCGCGGCTCCACCGCCGGCGTCCGCCCGCCGGGCGCCGTCTCCGTCTCTGCCACGCTGCTTCGGTTCGCCATGACGCTACTCTGCGCCGGCGAGCGCCGTAGGCAACATGAATTGTGGACGACGACCGACGCGACGCTTGAACGGCGACAAGCTAACCGGCCGCCGCCAGGAACGGCTCGACCGTGGCCACGAAGCCGCCGGTGTCCTGCAGCTGCGGCAGGTGCGCCAGGCCAGGCAGCTCGGCGAGGCGCGCGTCCGGGAGCAGGCCAGCCAGCTGCCGCGCCATCGCCGGCGGCGTCGCCTCGCCCTGCCCCCCGACCAGGGCCAGGACCGGGATGGCGAGCCCGGCAACCTGCTCACGCAAATCCAGGGCCGCAAGTTCGGCGCAGGCGCCGATGAACACCGCTACGACGCCATCCGCGCCGGCATCCTGGAATGCCGCCTGCAACCTGGCGCGGAACTGCGCGAGCAGGCGCTGGCCGGGCAGTACGAGGTCAGCAAATCGCCGGTGCGAGAGGCTTTGCTGCGGCTTAAGCGTGAGCGGCTCGTGAGCGTGCAGTCGCGACAGGGCTACCGCGTCGCCTCGATCGACCTTGTCGCGGCGCTGCTCGCCGCCGCCGCGCCGAACATGACGGCGTTGATCGTGCTTGCCCGCCATGGCGGCGGGCCTCACTGGTCATCTTTGGGACGTGGAGGATGTGGTTGCACTGATCAACGCCTAAGCCGAAGCGTCGAAGTCGCGTAGTCCCTACAAGGCGCAGCAAGTGGAGGATGCATGAGAAGGATCGGCTGTTTTGCTCTCCCTAAACGAAATACGCGGCAAGTGTACGACGTCCGGGTTTCCGCCATGATCCAATCATGCCCGGACGGGAGCCTGCTTCCCATTGGAATCAGCAGCGGGGTTACACTTGCACTTGCTTCCAGGGCAACAACTCGTCGAAACGCTGCTGCGGGCGCCCTTCGATCATCTTGTTCAGCGCGTTCCGCAGCCAGGCATACGGCTCGACCCCGTTCAGCTTGGCGGTCTCGACCAGCGACCCACCACCGCCCGGCGCCGGGCGCTGCGATTGCTCGGGTTGCGAGCTGCAACGCTAGGCGTTGAACCGCACCGCTCGCCCGGCGGGGGCGTCCAGCAGCTCATCGTCGCGCATCGCCACCTGGCCGCCCACGACCGTCGCCACCGGCCAGCCAGTCACGCGCATCCCCTCGAACGGCGACCAGCCGCACGGCGAGGCGAGCCACGACGCCGCAATGGCGCGTCGCGCCGCCAAGTCGACCAGCGTGAGGTCGGCGTCGGCGCCGCGCGCCAGCCGGCCCTTGCCGACCGCGCCGTAGACGCGCGCCGGTCCCGCCGCCATCAGGTCCACCAGCCGCGGCAGCGACAGCCGCCCCGCCGCCACGTGGTCGAGCATCACCGGCAGCAACGTCTGCACCCCGGTCAGCCCGGCCGCGGTGTCCGGCCACGGCCGCGCCTTGGCCGCCGCCGAGTGCGGCGCGTGGTCGGAGCCGAGCGTGTCCACCCGGCCGTCGCGCACCGCGGCCCAGGCCGCCGCGACATGCCGCGCCGCGCGGATCGGCGGGTTCATCACGGCGAAGGCCCCGAGCCGGTCGTAGGCGTCGGGCGCCGTCTGCGTCAGGTGGTTCAGCAGCACCTCGACGCTGGCCACGTCGCGGTAACAGTCGAGCCAGTCCAGCTCCTCGGCGGTGGAGACGTGCAGGATGTGCGCCGGCCGCCCGGTGCGCCGCGCCAGCGCCACGATGCGGCGGGTGCCCAGGAACGCGCACTCCTCGTCGCGCCATGCCGCGTGGTCGCGGTACGCGCCGCCGCCCGCGAACAGTTCCCGGCGGGCGCGGAGGCGGTACTCGTCTTCGCTGTGGTAGGCGATGCGACGGCGGCCGGCGCGCATCACCCGCTCCAGCGTCGCGTCGTCCTCGACCATCAAGTCGCCGGTCGAGCTGCCGGCGAACACTTTCAGCGCGCACACGCCGGCCTCGCCCTCCAGCGCCGCCAGCTGGGCGATGTTGCCGCGAGTGGCCCCCACATACAGGCCGACATTGCACCAGGCCGCACGCTCGACCAGCGCCCGCTTGGCCGCAAGCGTGGCCGCGTCGGTCAGCGCCGGCGTGGTGTTGGGCATGTCGAACACCGTCGTGACGCCGCCCAGCACCGCGCCTCGGGTGCCGCTGGCCATGGTCTCGACCGCAGGGTCGCCGGTGCCGGGCACGCCGCTGTCGCGGAAATGCACATGCGGGTCGATCAATCCCGGCAGCACGTGCAGCCCGCTTGCCTCGATCACCGTCTCGGCGCTCGCTTCGCGTAGCGCGCCAAGAGCGGCGATGCGTCCCCACCGGATCCCGACATCGCATTCGGCCAGCTCGCCCCATGGCAGCGCGCACACGCCGCCGCGCACCAACAAGTCGAAACGCTCGCTCACCGCGCCGCCAACGTCTCGAACACGTCGCCCCCGGGAAGCAGGCCGAGTACGTGAGTGCGGTGCCACAGCGCGTAGAACAGCAGCGACCATGCCGCAAAGCCCTCGTGCCGTCCGGTGGCGTTGCGGAACAGCGCCGCGACGCGCCCGGCCTCGGCGACCTCGGCGACGCCCGGCTGCGCCGCCACCAACGGGCCGAGCCGCGCGCCCTGGCCGGCGATCCAGGCGCCCACCGGCACCGTGAAGCCTTGCTTCTTGGCGAACGGGCGCGCCGCCGGGCAGGCCCGCTCCAGCCAGCGCCGCAGCAGCCACTTGCCCATGCCGTCGCGCACCTTCATGTGGTCGGGCAGCCGGAACGCCGCCGCCGCGACGCCGGGGTCGAGGAACGGCGTGCGGCCCTCGACCGCGTGCGCCATCAGGCAGCGGTCGAGCTTCAGCAGCAAATCATGCGGCAGCCAGTCGGCGACGTCGGTGGCCTGCGCCGCCGCCAATCGCGAGCGCCCGCCGGTCGCCGCCAACGCCTCCGCCGCCGCCAGGCCGTCGCGCCAAGCCGGCGGCCGCGCCCGCAGCACGTCGAGCCGGTCGAACGCGCCGCGCGCGCGCATCACCCGGCCGCCCATCCACCACGGCCGCATGGCGCTGCGGTAGCGCCCGTAGCCGCCGAAGATCTCGTCGCCGCCCTCGCCGGACAGCACCACCTTCACGTCCTCGCGGGCGCGGCGGGCGAGGAACCAGGTCGGGATGATGGCGTAGTCGGCCGCCGGATCGTCCATGCAGGCGACGATCTCGGGAAGGTGCCGCCACGCCATCGCCTCGGTCACGTCCACCGTCTCGTGCCGAGCGCCCAGGGCGCGGGCGACCGCTGCGGCGGTCTCGCGCTCGTCGGCCACGCCGGGCGCGTCGAAGCCGGCGGTGTAGGCCAGCACCGGCTGGCTGTTCAGCCGCGCCATCACCGTCAGCACCGCGGCGCTGTCGATCCCGCCCGACAGGAACATGCCATACGGCACGTCGCTGCGCTGGTGCAGGTCGACGCTCTCGGTCAGCGCCGCGTCGAGCCGGGCCAGGGCGGCGTCCTCGGCGATGCTCTCGGGAGCGCCCGGCGGCACCGCCTCGATGTGCCGCCGCTCCAGCACCTTGCCCTCGGCGCAGGTCAGCGTCTCGCCCGGCAGCACGCGGCGGATGCCGGGGAAGATGGTCTCGTCGCCGGTGGTGAACTGCATCTGCAGCAGCTCGTCGCGCGCCGCGGGACGCAGGCCGCGCGGCACGATGCCGGCGGCGAGCAACGCCTGCGGCTCGGAGGCGAAGGCCAGGCAGCTCGCGGTCTGGGCGATGTACAGCGGCTTGATGCCGAACGGGTCCCGGCTCAGCGTCACCGTGCGCCCGGCGCGCTCGTGGATCGCCAGCGCGTACATGCCGCGCAGCTGGCTGGCGAACCCGGCGCCGTCGCGCAGCCAGAGATGCAGCGGCGGCTCGTTGTCGCTGTCAGTGGCGAAGCGCACGTCGGGCAGGCCGGCGCGCAACTCGCGGTAGTTGTAGATCTCGCCGTTGCCGACCAGGGCGGCGCTGCCGGCGAACAGCGGCTGGTCGCCGCCGGCGAGGTCGATGATGGCCAGCCTTCGATGCACCAGCGCCACCCGGCCGACGACGCTGTGGCCGCCGCCGTCCGGGCCACGGTGCGCCAGCGCCCGCTCGAGCAGGGTCAGCGTCGCGCCGTCGATGTCGGGCGCGCCCGGAGCCGCCAGGATACCCGCGATGCCGCACATGCGCCGTGAAATAGCACCGCCTGGCGCGTAAGTCTTGAGCCGGCCGCGCGCACGGACCATGTCGGTCGCATGAGCAAATTGGCCCATCTGGACGGACGCGGCGTGATCGAGATGCGGGGCGCCGATCGCGTGGCGTTCCTGCAAGGGCTGGTCAGCAACGACGTGGCGCTGGCGACGCCGGAGCGCGCCGTGTGGGCGGCGCTGCTGACGCCGCAGGGCAAGTGGCTGGCCGATTTCTTCATCTTCGCCGAGGGTGACCGCCTGCTGCTCGACATCGAGCGGGCGCAGGCCGGGATGCTGCTCGCCCGCCTGGCGCGCTACCGGCTGCGCGCCGAGGTGACGCTGTCCGACCGCTCCGACGAGCTGAAGGTTTATGCGGCGTGGGACGGCGACCGGCCGCCGGTCGACGGCGTGCTCGCGGCGCCCGACCCGCGGCTGGCCGAGGCGGGTTGGCGGGTCATCGCGTTTCAGGAGCTGGCGACTAACGCCGGGTTCGACGCGTGGGACGCTCACCGACTGGCGCTCGGCCTGCCGGACGGGTCGCGCGACATGGAGAGCGACAAGACGGTGCTGCTCGAAGCCGGGTTCGACGAGCTGCACGGCGTTTCATGGACCAAGGGCTGTTACATGGGCCAGGAGCTGACCGCGCGGACCAAGTACCGCGGCCTGCTCAAACGTCGTTTGGTGCCGGTCGCCATCGATGGGCCAGCGCCGCCGCCGGGAACGCCGATCCGGCGCGATGGCGTCGAGGTGGGCGCCATGCGCTCCAGCCGTGCCCACCCCGCGATCGGCTTAGGGCAGGTACGGCTCGATGCCATGAGCGCCGATCTGGAATGCGGCGAGGCAACGCTGCGGCCGCGGGTGCCGGGATGGATGCACCTGCCCCATCCCGGTCCGTAAGCTTACGCGTCGCTGCTGCTGTCGGTCCAGCCACCGCCGTCGTCGGCCGAGCCCTGGTCCCAGCCGCCGCTGTTGTCGTTCTGATCCGGAGCCGGCTGCCAACCGGAGTTGTCGGCCACGCCGGGACCGGCGAACTGGTCCGAGCCGGCCGGGTCCTTCATCGCGCCCCCCTGGTCATACGGATCGGCGCCGCCGGCGTTGCCGCCGCCCCACGGGCTGTTCTCGCCGACCGGAGGCGGATAGTAGTCGCCGCCCGGCCCGGACGCGTTGCCGCCGAACATGCCTCCGCCCTGGTTATGGCCGCCCGAGAACAGGCCCATCAGCGCATCCGCCGCGACCACGCCGCCGGCAACCCCGGCCGCCGTCCGCAACGCGCCGCCGAGGAAGCCGGTGCCTTGCGGCTGGAACATCCCGCCGGCCTGCTGCTGCGGCTGCGCGTACTGCTGCTGGGGCGCATACTGCTGCTGCGGCTGCTGCGGCTGCGAGCCGCCGCCGAACAGGTTGCCGAAGAAGCCACGGCCCTGCTGAGGTTGCTGCCCACCGCCTTGAGCGCCCGCCTGCTGCCCCTGGCGCATCTGCTGCACCGCCTGCTGCAACTGGGCGATCTGCTGCTGCGCGTTGGCCAGCGCGCGTTCCTGCACGAACGCCAACTGGGTGATGCGGTAGCGCGCCTCTGGATATCGGCTGAACTGCTCGGCGATCAGCGCGTCGGCGTCGTGGTCGACCGGGGCCGCACCCTGCTGCCCAGCGTTGGGCACCGAGCCGGCGAAGCCTCCGGATGCCGCCACCCCGCCCACGCGCGAGACGAACTGGGTGATCAGGTCTCGTTCCTCGTTGGTCATGGCATTCCCCAAGGGTGCTGGACGAGCGGAATGTGGCGCAGGCCACATGGTGGTTCAAGCCGGCTGCGCTTGTGGGGTTCCCGCCCGCCGCCTATGCTCGGTCTATTGTGCGCTGCACCATAGGGCCGAAAGCAACAACGCCAGAACCGGCATGACTCCTCCCACTCCTCCAGCCGCCGTCGCGGCGCCGAGCTTCCAGGACCTGATCCTGCGCCTGCACGCGTTCTGGGCGGCGCAGGGCTGTGTCATCCTGCAGCCGTACGACATCGAAATGGGAGCCGGCACCTTCCACCCGGCGACGACGCTGCGGGCGTTGGGCGCGCAGCCCTGGCGCGCCGCCTACGTGCAGCCGAGCCGGCGGCCGGGCGACGGGCGCTACGGCGAGAACCCGAACCGCCTGCAGCACTACTACCAGTACCAGGTCATCATGAAGCCCAGCCCGGCAGACGCGCAGGCGTTGCTGCTCGACAGCTACCGCGCCATCGGCCTCGACCCGCTGCTGCACGATTTCCGCTTCGTCGAGGACGACTGGGAAAGCCCGACCCTGGGCGCCTGGGGATTGGGCTGGGAGGTGTGGTGCGACGGCATGGAGGTCGGCCAGTTCACCTATTTCCAGCAGGTCGGCGGCATCGCCACGACCTTGCCGAGCTTCGAGATGACCTACGGCCTGGAGCGCCTGGCGATGTACGTGCAGGACGTGGAGCGGGTCTACGACCTCGACTTCAACGGCCGCGGCGTCAGCTACGGGGACGTGTTCCTGCGCGCCGAGCGGGAATACAGCGCGCACAACTTCGAGCACGCCGACACCGCCATGCTGGGCCGCCACTTCGTCGATGCCGAGGCAGAGTGCGCGTCGCTTCTGCACGAGCGTCTAGCGCTGCCGGCCTACGACCAATGCATCAAGGCCAGCCACCTGTTCAACCTGCTCGACGCGCGCGGCGTCATCAGCGTGACCGAGCGCGCCGCCTATATCGGACGGGTGCGGACGCTGGCGAAGGGCTGCTGCGAGGCGTGGCTGGCCGGCGAGCCAGTAGCGCCTGAGCTGGGCTGACGAAATGCCGGAGTTGCTGCTCGAACTGTTCAGCGAGGAAATTCCGGCCCGGATGCAGGCACGCGCGGCCGACGACCTGGCGCGACTGGTTGGCGAGGCGCTGGCGGCGTTGTCGCCGCACGCTGTCCGCACGTTTCACGGCCCGCGCCGCATCGCCCTCGCGGCCAGCGTGTCGCCGACCCTCGCCGAGAGCCGCAGCAGCGAGCGCGGCCCGCGCGTCGCCGCTCCCGAGCAGGCGCTGGCCGGCTTCCTACGCAAGCACGCCGCGTCGCACGAAGCGTTGCGCCAGGACGGCGGGTTCTGGGTGCTTGACCGGGTGCAGCCCGGCATCGACGCGGCGGCGCTGATCGGGCGCGCCTTGCCCGGCCTGCTGCGCCGCTTCCCGTGGCCGAAGTCGATGCGCTGGGGTGGCAGCAGCGCGTTCGCCTGGGTCCGCCCGCTGCGCCGCATCCTGTGCATCCTCGACGGCGCGGTGGTGCCGTTCACCTTGGCCGAGGGCGGCGACGACGGCCATGGACTTAGCAGCGACAACCTGACCGAGGGCCATCGCTTCCTGTCGCCGGGCGCACTTGCCGTAACGTCCGTGCAGCAATGGCGGGACGACTTGCTCGGGCGTCATGTCGTGGTCGATGCCGGCGAGCGTCGGCGCAGGGTGGCCGAGGGCATGGCGCGGCTCGCGGCGGAGCGCCAGTTGACCGTCGTGGACGATTCCGGGCTGCTCGACGAGGTGGCCGGGCTGGTCGAATGGCCGGTGCCGCTGCTGGGCCGCGTCGAGCCGGCCAGCATGGACCTGCCGCCCGAGGTGATGCAGGTCTCGATGCGGGTCAACCAGCGCTACTTCGCGCTGCGCCACGCCGACGGCAGCGCCGCGCCGTGGTTCGCCTTCGCCGCCAACATCGCCGCCAGCGATGGCGGCCATGCCATCGTCGCCGGCAACGAGCGGGTGTTGCGGGCGCGGTTCTCCGACGCGCGGCATTTCTGGAACCTCGACCGGGCGCACACCCTGGAGAGCCGGGTGGCGGCGCTGGACCGGGTGACGTTCCACGCCAAACTTGGCAGCCAAGGCGACCGGGTGCGGCGGCTGGCGGCACTCGCCGGCGAGATCGCACAGTTGATCGACGCTGACCCGGCGCTGGCCCGGCGCGCGGCGCTGCTGGCCAAGGCTGACCTCACCACCGGCATGGTCGGGGAGTTCCCCGAGTTGCAGGGCGTGATGGGCCGCTACTACGCGCTGCACGACAGCGAGCCGCCCGCGGTGGCCGACGCCGTGCGCGACCATTACGCGCCCAAGGGCGTAGGCGACCCGGTTCCGACCGATCCGGTGGCGATTGCGGCGGCGCTGGCCGACAAGCTCGACCAGTTGGCGCAATTTTTCGCCGCGGGCGAGAAGCCGACCGGCTCGGGCGATCCGTTCGCGCTGCGCCGCGCGGCGCTGGGCGTCATCCGCATCATCCGCGAGAACGGGCTGCGGCTACGGCTCGACGAGGTTCTGGCGCACGCCGGGGCCGATGCCGCGCTCGCCGCCGAGTTGCGCCTGTTCCTGTTCGAACGCCTGCGCGTGCAGCTGCGTGGCGAGGGCGCCCGGCACGACGTGCTGACGGCGGTGCTGGACGCCCAGGCCGACGACGACATCGTGCGGGTCATGTCGAAGGCCGAGGCCGTCACCCGGATGCTGTCGACCGAGAGCGGGGCCAACCTGCGAGCCGCCTACAAGCGGGCGAACAACATCGTCACCAAGGAAATGCCAGGCTTGCAGGGCCTCGCCCGGATCGAAGTGTCTCCGGAGTTGCTGCGCGAGCAGGCCGAGCTGGCCCTGTTCGACAGCATCGAAACAGTGGGCCGAGACGTTGAACTTTTCATGGCCGGCGAGAAGTTCGGTCCTGCGATGGACGTGTTCGCCGGGCTGCGCGCGCCGGTGGACAGGTTCTTCGACGACGTGACGGTCGTCGTCCCCGATCCGGCGACGCGGGAGAACCGACTGCGGCTGCTGCGCCGGCTGACGGAGACGATGGATGTCGTCGCCGACTTCTCGAAAATCGAAGGCTAAGGGAAACGCCATGGCGAAATGGGTCTACAGCTTCGGCGCCGACCACAACGAGGGCGGCAGCGCGATGCGCGACCTGCTCGGCGGCAAGGGCGCCAACCTGGCCGAGATGGCCTCCATCGGCCTGCCGGTGCCGCCCGGCTTCACCATCACCACCGAGGTCTGCACCGAGTTCTACAAGCGCGACCGGCAGTACCCCGACGGCCTGCAAGCCGAGATCGCCGCCGCCATGGCGCGGATGGAGCAGTCGGTCGGCCTGCGCTTCGGCGACCGCCAGCACCCGCTGCTGGTTTCGGTCCGCTCCGGCGCGCGGGTCTCGATGCCGGGGATGATGGACACGGTGCTGAACCTCGGCCTCAACGACGTCACCGTCGAAGGCCTGGCCGCCGCCTCCAACGATGCCCGCTTCGCCTGGGACAGCTACCGGCGGTTCGTGCAAATGTACGGCTCGGTGGTGCTCGGCGTCGACCACCACCGCTTCGAGGAGATCATCGAACACACCAAGCTCGACGCCGGCGTGCTCGACGACACCGCGATCACCGCGCAGCAGTGGCACCGCGTGGTCGAGGCGTACAAGGACATGATCGAGAGCGAAACTCGCAAGCCGTTCCCGATGGACCCGCAGGAGCAGCTGGCCGGGGCCATCGGGGCGGTGTTCGGCAGCTGGATGAACCCGCGCGCCAACACCTACCGGCGGCTGCACGACATCCCCGCCGACTGGGGCACCGCGGTCAACGTGCAGGCCATGGTGTTCGGCAACATGGGCAAGGACTGCGCCACCGGCGTCTGCTTCACCCGCAACCCGTCGACCGGCGAGAACCTGTTCTACGGCGAGTTCCTGGTCAACGCGCAGGGCGAGGACGTGGTGGCCGGCATCCGCACCCCGCAGCCGCTGTCGGACGCCGGCGCCAAGGACGGCGAGGTCAGCATGGAACGGGCGCTGCCGTCCGCCTACGCCGACTTGGTGGCGGTGCGCGAGACGCTGGAGCGGCACTACCGCGACATGCAGGACATCGAATTCACCGTGCAGCAAAACAAGCTGTACATGCTGCAAACCCGCAGCGGCAAGCGCACCGCCGTCGCCAGCCTGCGGATCGCGGTCGAGATGGCGCAGTCCGGCCTGATCGAGCGCGCCGAGGCGATTCGTCGCATCAACCCCGCCGCCCTCGACCAGCTGCTGCACCCGACGCTGGACCCGAGGGCCGCGCGCACGCTGCTGACCCGCGGCCTGCCTGCCTCGCCGGGAGCCGCTTCGGGCGCCGTGGTGTTCAGCGCCGACGAGGCGGAGCTGCGCGCCAGCCGCGGCGAGGCGGTGATCCTGGTGCGGGTCGAGACCAGCCCCGAGGACATCCACGGCATGCACGCGGCGCGCGGCGTGCTGACCACGCGCGGCGGCATGACCAGCCACGCGGCGGTGGTGGCGCGCGGCATGGGCCGCCCCTGCGTCGCCGGCGCCGGCGGGGTCGATGTCGACTATGCCAACCAAACGTTGTCGGCCGGCGGGCGCGTGGTGCAGGCCGGCGAGGCGATCACCATCGACGGCGCCAGCGGCGACGTGTTCGTGGGCCATGTCGGCATGGTCGAGCCGTCGATGGGCGGCGACTTTTCGACATTGATCGGCTGGGCCGACGAAGTGCGGAAGTTGGGTATCCGGACCAATGCCGAAACGCCGCTGGACGCCGAGACGGCGCGGAAGTTCGGCGCCGAGGGCATCGGCCTGTGCCGCACCGAGCATATGTTCTTCAACCCCGAGCGCATCGGCGCGGTGCGGCAGATGATCCTGGCCGACACCGAGCGGGGCCGGCGCGCGGCGCTCGAGCGGCTGCTGCCGTTCCAGCGCCAGGACTTCGTCGACCTGTTCCGCATCATGGCCGGGTTGCCGGTGACGATCCGCCTGCTCGACCCGCCGCTGCACGAGTTCCTGCCGCACGACGAGCACGAGATGGCCGAGCTGGCGGCGGCGATGGGCACCGACATCGAGGCGGTGCGCCGCCGCGCCGCCGAACTCGCCGAGGCCAACCCGATGCTGGGCCACCGCGGCTGCCGGCTCGGCATTACCTACCCCGAGATCTACGAGATGCAGTCGCGGGCGATCTTCGAGGCGGCGGTGGCGATTGCCAAGGAGCTTGGCGCGGCCCCGATCCCGGAGATCATGATCCCGCTGATCAGCACGCGGCGCGAGCTGGAGATCACCCGCGCCCAGGTCGACGGCGTGGCGGCGAAGGTGTTCGCGGAGTCCGGCGTCAGCATCGAGTACATCGTCGGCACCATGATCGAGCTGCCGCGCGCCGCGATCCTCGCCGGCAGCATCGCCGAGGTCGCCGACTTCTTCAGCTTCGGCACCAACGACCTGACCCAGACGGTGTTCGGCCTGTCGCGCGACGACGCCGGCAAGTTCCTGCCGCGCTACGTCGAGCTGGGCATCCTGCCGCGCGACCCGTTCGTCTCGATCGACATCGAGGGCGTCGGCGAGATGGTGCGCCTCGCCGCCGAGGGTGGCCGCAAGACCAAGCCCGGCCTGAAGCTCGGCATTTGCGGCGAGCATGGCGGCGACCCGGCCAGCATCGCGTTCTGCGCCGAACTCGGTCTCGATTACGTGTCGTGCAGCCCGTACCGGGTGCCGGTCGCAAGGCTGGCGGCGGCGCAGGCGGCGCTCGGCGGCGGCGCCGACGGCACCAAGTAGGCGGCAACCCGCATCGGCGCAAGACGAAAGCCGGCGGCCCGGTCGAGGGCTGCCAGCCCGCGTCGCATCCAAGCTTTCAGAAGGTGGCGTGCGGCGTCAGCGTCGCCAGGGTCATGCCGCCTTCGCCGGTCAGCGTGGCGATCAGCGAAGTGACGCCGCCGACCGCGCCGGTCGGATCGACCTTGATGGTGGCGTCGCCGCCCGCGGCGTCGATCTTGAGATAGCTGGACAGGTCGGCGCTGAGGCCGTCCCACGTGGTCGCCGCCAAGGTCTGGTGGAAGTCCAGCACCGTGCCGGCGGCGAAGTCGGGCGTCAGCGTCATCGCCCCTGCCCCGGCGACCGGCATCACGTAGGTGTTGCCGCTGCCGGTGTCGATCAGGGTGGTCGCGGTGCTGCCGGAGGTGATCGTGTTGCCGTTGCCGGACACCGTCATCTGGGTGTCGGCCCCGGTCGCCGGCGTCACGCTGACCCCGGCGTCGCCCACCACGATGGACTGGTTGGAGCCGAGGGCGAACGACATCTTCGCCGAACTGTCGGTGGCGATTGCCGACACCGTCTGCGGCGTGATCGCGGCCGTAGCGGCAGCTGCCGCGGTGACGTTGACGGCCAGCACCTTCGTGCTCTCCTGGCCGGCCTGGTCCCAGTAGTCCACGGTGACGTGGGCGGTGCCGGTGGTGGCCCCGATGAACGTCATGGATCGCAGGTCGAGGTTCAGGTTGGCCAGGCTGTCGGAGAGGTGGCTCGCGTAGCCGGACGCGGCGTTGGCGGTGATGGTGACGCCGGCCGGGTTGGTCATGCTGAGCGAGCCCTGGTCGATGCTCAGGTTGAGCCCGCCGGTGCCGCCGGCGGTGGCGGCCCAGGGGTCGGACAGCGACACGCCGGCCAACTGCGCCGCCTGTCCCACGACGGCGCTGGCGGCGCTTGCCGGCAGCACCACGTTGGGGTTGGGCGCCGGCGTCACGACTGGCGGTGGCGTCACGACCGGGGCCGCGGTGACGTTGACGGCCAGCACCTTCGTGCTCTCCTGGCCGGCCTGGTCCCAGTAGTCCACGGTGACGTGGGCGGTGCCGGTGGTGGCCCCGATGAACGTCATGGATCGCAGGTCGAGGTTCAGGTTGGCCAGGCTGTCGGAGAGGTGGCTCGCGTAGCCGGACGCGGCGTTGGCGGTGATGGTGACGCCGGCCGGGTTGGTCATGCTGAGCGAGCCCTGGTCGATGCTCAGGTTGAGCCCGCCGGTGCCGCCGGCGGTGGCGGCCCAGGGGTCGGACAGCGACACGCCGGCCAACTGCGCCGCCTGTCCCACGACGGCGCTGGCGGCGCTTGCCGGCAGCACCACGTTGGGGTTGGGCGCCGGCGTCACGACTGGCGGTGGCGTCACGACCGGGGCCGCGGTGACGTTGACGGCCAGCACCTTCGTGCTTTCCTGGCTGGCCTGGTCCCACATATCGACTGTGAGATGGGCGGTGCCGACGGCGCTGCCGGTGTAGCTCAGGGTCGCCAGGTCGGCATTGAGGTTGGCCAGCGTGTCGGACAGGCTGAGCGCGTTGCCGGAGGCGGCGGTCGAGGTCAGCAAGGTTCCGGCGGCGTTGCGGATGCTGAAGCTGCCCGCGTCGGCGCTCAGGTTCAGCCCTAGCGTGCCGGCGGCGGTGGCCGCCCAGGCATCGGTCAGCGACACGCCGGCCACCACGCCGGCGGTGCCCATCACCACCGAGGCTGCCGTCGTCGGCAGCACCACCAGCGGCGTCGGCGACGGCGTGGGCACGGGCGCCGGCGTGGGCACGGGCGCCGGCGTGGGCACGGGCGCCGGCGTATTCACCACCGTGGTGACACCGACGATCTCGACCAGCACGGGATGGTCCGGAAGGCTGATGGCGAGGGTCGTGGCGTTGGATGCGGTCTGGATCGCGGTCGTCCCGGTCAGCGGGTCGAACACCAGGATGGACGCGGCGGCATCGCCGAGGGTCAGGGTGACGGCGTGCGACGTCCCGGCGGTCTCGGTCTCGTTCCACAGCGCCAGCCAGTGGCTGCCGTCGGACTTCTGCAGCATCATCGTGCGGTCGGCGCCGACCGTGCCGGTCAGGGTGTAGGCCAGGCCGCTGGCGGCGAACGTTGCGGCGTTGCTGCCGGTGTCGGCGAGTAGGGTGGTGAGGTTGTGCAAGGCGGTTCCAGCCGGCTTGGCGGTGCCGTCGGCGTTCATCAGGCCGAACTTGCCCGAGCCGTCGTCATACAGGGCGTAGAAGTAGGTCTTGACGTCGCCGTCCTTCATGCCGTCAAGGCTGGCGTCGAGCACGTACTTGGCGACGTCCGCCTGGGTGAAGCCCTGGGTCTCGTCCCAGCCGATCTCGGTGGTGATCACCGGGCGGGACGTGGCGGCCAGCTTGGCGTCGGAGTTCAGCTGCTGGATCGCGTCGTCGGTCGCAGGCGTGGAGATCATCGGATAGGTGTGGGCGTTGCCGTAGGTGGCGTAGGCGCTGAGGTCGCCGACTTTATCGTAGTCGCCGTGCCAGTTGTTGTCGGCGGTCCAACCGGAGCCGAAGCTCATGTTGATGGAGGGCAGCCCGAGGCTCTGGGCGGTGGCGTAGACCTGCTGCTGGAACGCGGCGGTCGCGGCGACGGTGTTGCCGAGCGAGGCCGGGTAGCTGTCGTCCTCCTCGTTGCCGCCCTCGACGAAGTTGAGCACGCCCTCCTTGGCCAGCGACGCGACGTTGGCCAGTTCGGCGGTCATGCCGGCCACGGAAGTCTCGCCGATGTAGTCGTCGAACTTTGCCCCGGTCGCGTTGGTAACGGCGAGCCAATTGACCAAGTCGGACGGGTTGCCCATGCTGTCGCGCAGGTTCGCGACCCCAAGATACTTGATGTTGGCTTCGACGGTCGCGAGGTTGGCGTAGGCGCCGCCGAAGTCGATATGCGTGTTGACACCCAGCGAGGCGATGAGATCGGCTGCGCGAATGGTGGAATTGGTGCTCGTTGTCATGCCGGCCTCGCGTGATTGTGATCAATAACGAGCTGTGTACCACGCACTTTTCCGTGATTTTAGGTAAGAAGCATTTTTCTTTCTTAGGAATATTTTTGAGAAAGTCGGCAGTTTTTAACTGAGGTTACCATTTACCGGCGTTTCGACTGTTTTCTCACGCGCCGATGCGCCCGATTACTTTGACGCCCCATACAGCGACATCACGGTTAGATGATTAAACAAAGCGTTAGATGGCAAAACGTTTAAGATGCGTTTCTGCATCTTTTTGGGACGCACAATGCGATCGTTGTTAGAATAGTACGCGATGCAGTTGTTGACGTTTATATTGTGGGCTTACTGAGGCTCCCGGCGGGCCTCAATAGGCGCCGAAAACCTAAGCGAACCGTTAAACCGCCATCGCCGACATCAGCCCTCGGGCGCGATGACGTCCAAAAGGCGTCACCGACAGCAGGCCGGCTCGCGGGCGATGATGGCGTCGCGCGCCGCGCGATGCGGCGCCACGTCGTGCCTCGACCTGTTGGCCGCCCTGCGACGTGTTGACAGAGCGCAAAGCCGATCCGTAACGTCAGTCGATAAAATGATAAGACGTTAAGCTTTGGGGGAGGAAACGTCCCGATGAGCGCGATCCAGCTCATGGAGATCGTCAAGCGCTTCGGTGCGACGGAGGTGATTCCGGACCTCTCGTTGCGGGTCGAACCCGGCGCGTTCACGGTGTTCCTCGGCCCCTCCGGCTGCGGCAAGTCGACGCTGCTGCGGATGATCGCCGGGCTCGAGAGCCTCAGCGGCGGCGAGATCCGCATCGGCGGCGACCGGATCGACCACCTCCCGCCGGGCCGGCGCGGCGTCGCCATGGTGTTCCAGACCTACGCGCTCTACCCGCATATGTCGGTGCGCGAAAACATGGCGTTCGGCCTACGCAACATCGGGCGCAAGCCGGCCGACGTCGCCGTCCGGGTGGCCGAGGCGGCGCGAGTGCTGGAGATCGAGCACCTGCTCGACCGCAAGCCGGGCCAGCTCTCGGGCGGCCAGCGGCAGCGCGTGGCCATCGGGCGGGCCATTGTGAAGGAGCCGCAGGCGTTCCTGTTCGACGAGCCGCTGTCCAACCTCGACGCCGCGTTGCGCGCCCGCACCCGGATCGAGATCGCCCGGCTGCACCAGCGCCTGCAGGCGACCATGATCTTCGTCACCCACGACCAGGTCGAGGCGATGACCCTGGCGACGCAGATCGTGGTGCTGAACAAGGGTCGCATCGAACAGGTTGGAGCGCCGCTCGACATCTACCGGCGTCCGGCGACGCGCTTCGTGGCCTCGTTCGTCGGCTCGCCCAGCATGAACTTCTTCGACGTCGAGGCGCTGCCGGACGGCGCCGCATTGGCAGCGGGGGTGACGCTGCCCGCGGCGCTGGCCGGGTCGCCGTTGACGCTGGGGGTGCGACCCGACGCCTTGCGGGTCGACGGCGACGGGCGGATCGAGGGCCGCGTCGAGGTGGTCGAGCGCCTCGGCGACCGCACGCACCTGTTCACGACGCTGCCGGGCGGCGCGCAGATCGTGGTGCAGGACGGCGGCGAAAGCGGCGTGCGGATCGGCGACCGGATCCGCGTCGGCGTCGATCCGGCGCAGGTGCATGTGTTCGACCGCGACGGCCGGGCGTACCACGCGTCATGAACCAGCAGCAGGACATCGCAAGGCAGTGGGTCGCCATGCGGCGGCAGCGCGTCAAGAAGCTGCCGGAAGCCGCCGGGGCCGAGCGCTCGTCATGGTCGAACGCCTTGTTCGTACTGCCGTTCCTGGTCGTCTACGCGGCGCTGCTGGTCTACCCGCTGCTCAAGGGGTTCGCGATGAGCCTCAACGACTACGACCTCTTGGGCGGCGACATCGTGTGGGTCGGCTGGCAGAACTTCACCCAGCTCTGGGCCGACCCGATCTTCCTGGGCGCGGCGCGCAACACCGTGCTGTTCGTGCTGATGACCACGCCGGTGTTCGTGGCGCTGGGCGTCGTGCTGGCGCTGGCGCTGAACACCCGGACCCGCGCCTCGGGCGTGCTGCGCTCGGTGTTCTTCGGCTCCTCGGTGCTGTCGGTGACGGTGGTGACGCTGGTCTGGCGCATGGTGCTGCTGCCGCAGAACGGCCTGCTGGCCAACATCCTCGCGGGCCTGCACCTGCCGCCGATGGCGGTGCTGGTCGACCGCCGGCTGGCGCTGCCGGCGATCGGGCTGGTTACCGTGTGGTGGGCCATCGGGCTGCCGATGATGCTGTTCCTGGCGGCGTTGCAGCAGATCCCCGGCGAGATCTACGAGGCGGCGCGGCTCGATAACGCCGGCTGGTGGCGCACGCTGTGGCGCATCACGCTGCCGTCGATCCGGCGCACCGTGGTGCTGGTCGCGGTGGTCGAGGTGATCCTGCAGTTCCAGCTGTTCGGCCAGGCGCAGCTGCTGACCGGCGGCGGCCCGGACAACGCCACCCGGCCGATCGTGCAGTTCATCTATGAATCAGGGTTCCGCGACTGGCGGCTGGGCTACGCCGCGGCCGGGTCGCAGATGCTGTTCGCCTTCATGCTGGCCGCCGCCGCGACGCAGTTCTGGCTGAGCCGCCGCCGCGGCACGGAGGCCTGAGCGGTGCGCCGCCTGTTCGCCGGCCGCTTGTTCACTGGGATGACGCTCGGCGACCGCGTGCTGGTCGGCCTGGTGGCGCTGCTGGCGGTGGCCTGGGTGACGCCGGTGGCCTGGGTGTTCGCGCTGTCGCTGAAGCCCAACGACGTGCTGATGCACAGCACCGGCGGGCTGCTGCGGCCGCCGTTCACCGGGCGCAACTACGCCGACATCGGCACCCATTCGGGCTTGTCCGGCTGGATCGTCAACAGTTTCGTGGTCGCCGGGTGCCAGACGGCGCTGACCCTGGCGCTGTGCTCGCTGGCCGGCTACGGCTTCGCCCGCACCCGCTTTCCCGGACGCGACCTCCTGCTCGGGATCGTGCTGGCCGGGCTGGCGGTGCCGGAGCAGGCGATCATCATCCCGCTGTTCAAGACCTTCGCCGACCTCGACTTGCACAACACCTACGCGGGCCTGATCCTGCCCCGGCTGGCGGCGCCGTTCGGGGTGTTCCTGATGACCCAGTACTTCCGCGCCATCCCCAAGGAGATCGAGGAGGCGGCGCTGCTCGACAACGCCTCGCGGCTGAAGATCTTCTGGCGGGTGGCGCTGCCGCTGTCGGTGCCGGCGCAGGCGACGCTCGGCATCTACACCTTCCTGGCGGCGTGGAACGACTATCTGTGGCCGCTGATCTCGGCGACCAAGCCGGAGATGTACACGCTGACGCTCGGCCTGGCCTCGACCCAGACCAACTTCGCGCAGTCCGAAGGGCTCGGCTACCTGATGGCGCAGGCGGTGTTCGCGGGCCTGCCGGTGCTGATCCTGTACCTGTTCTTCCAACGCTACATCGTCACCGCGGTCGCCGGCTCCGCGGTGCGCTGAAACACCAACAAAAGGGAGACGACCATGAAGCGGACGCTGCTCGGAGGACTACTCGGCGCGGCGCTGGCGCTGGGCGGCGCGATCCCGGCCAAGGCCGACCCGGTGACCATCACCCTGGCGCGCTTCTTCGGCGCCTGCGAGGGCGATTACGGCGCCTCCACCGATGTGGCCAAGGCGCGTGGCGAGTGCGGCATCATCACCACCCTGGTCAACAAGTTCAACGCCGAGAACCAGGGCGCCATCGTGGTCAAGCCGCAGATCATCGAGTGGAACCCGTACTACAACACCATCACCGCGCGGCTGGTGTCGCACGACGTGCCGACGGTGGCGATCATGCACATGTCGCAACTCGGCGACTACACCGCCCGCAAGCTGGTGCAGCCGCTCGACCAGGTGTTCAAGGACGCCGGCATCGACACCGCCGACTTCACCCCGGCGGCCAAGAACGGCACCCAGATCGACGGCCACTTCTACGCGCTGCCGTGGGACACCCATTCCTGGCTGTGGCACTACAACGTCGGCCTGATGAAACAGGCCGGGCTGGTCGACGCCAGCGGCACGCCGATCGTGCCGAAGTCGCTCGACGAGCTGCTGGAGCAGGCCAAGACCTTCCGCGCCAAGACTGGCAAGCCGCTGCTGCTGATTGCCGTCACCCCGGACCTCGCCAGTTCGGCCCGCACATTCTACACCTATCTCGGCCAGGACGGCGGGGCGCTGTTCCCGAAGGACCCCGCCCACTCCGACTTCAGCACGCCCCAGGCGCGCAAGGCGGTCGAGACGATCCAGGCGATGTACGCCAACTCGCCGCACAACGAGGACTACGACGCCGCCACCGCCGCCTTCCCGAACGGCCAGTCCGGCATCTACATGAGCGGCACCTGGCTGATCGACAGCTTCTCGGCCGACGCCGCCAAGCCGGGCAACGCGCTGTCGCAGGGCTACTGGGTCACCGCGTTCCCGACCCTGCTGGGCAAGCCGGCGGTATGGGCGGACGGCCATTCTTGGGTGCTGCTGCGCGGCGCGGTCAACGACGCCAACCGGCCGGCGGTGCTGAAATTCCTCAAGTTCATGTACGACAACAACTACGAGTGGGCCCGTACCGGCCACCTGCCGATCCGCCAGTCGGTGATCACCAGCGCGGCGTTCCTCGACCTCCCGTACCGGAAGAACATTGCGGTGATCTCGCAGGACGCGGTGATCCTGCCGCACGCCGTCCGCCGCCAGTTCGGCATCCAGAGCATCGTCAACGAGGAGGTGAACAACGTGCTGATGAACGGCAAGACCATCGACGCCGCCCTGGCCAGCGCGCAGCAGCGCACCAACACGCTGCTTGCCAACACCCACTGACCGCCGTCTCCCCTCTCATCGCAAGAAGGCATCCCGATGGTATCCGCGCACGTGATCGTCGACCGCGACTTCGTCCTGGCCGACCTCGACCGCCGCATCTTCGGCGCCTTCGTCGAGCACATGGGCCGCTGCGTCTACGGCGGCATCTTCGAGCCAGGCCACCCCACCGCCGACGAGCGGGGCTTTCGCGGCGACGTGCTGGCGCTGACCCGCGAGCTTGGCCCGACCATCATCCGCTATCCCGGCGGCAACTTCCTGTCCGGCTACGACTGGCAGGACGGCGTGGGCCCGGTCGAGGCGCGCCCGCGCCGGCTCGACCTCGCCTGGTTCTCGACCGAGACCAACCGCTTCGGCACCAACGAGTTCATCGAATGGGCGCGCGCCGCCGGGATCGAGCCGATGCTGGGCGTCAACCTCGGCACTGGCGGCCCGGACGAGGCGCGCCGCTTCCTCGAATACTGCAACCACCCCGGCGGCACGGCACTCAGCGACCGGCGGCGCGAGCACGGCCAGCCTGATCCCCACGACGTGAAGTTCTGGTGCCTGGGCAACGAGATGGACGGGCCGTGGCAGATCAACGCCAAGACCGCCACGGAGTACGGCCGCGTCGCGCACGAGACCGCCAAGGTGATGCGCTGGGTCGACCCATCCATCGAGCTGGCCGCCTGCGGCTCGTCGAACCGCGAGATGGCGACCTTCGGCGCGTGGGAGGACACCGTGCTGGAGCACACCTTCGACGACGTCGACTTCATCTCGCTGCACACCTACTTCACCAACCCGCACGGCAGCACCGAGGAGTTCTTCGGCAACATCGAGCGGATGGACAGCTTCATCAAGGAAGTGGTCGCGGTCGCCGACGCGGTGGCGGCGCGCCGCCGTTCGCCGAAGCGGATCATGCTAGCGTTCGACGAGTGGAACGTCTGGTACAAGGCGCGAGGCGACGCCTTTCAGCGGGTGCCGGGCTGGCCGGAAGCCCCGCCGCTGATCGAGGAGGTGTTCAACGTCGAGGATGCGCTGGTGGTCGGCGGCGCGCTCATCACGCTGATGAACAACGCCGACCGGGTGCGCTGCGCCTGCATGGCGCAGCTGGTCAACGTGATCGGCCCGATCATGACCGAGACCGGCGGCCCGGCATGGCGGCAGACCATCTTCCACCCGTTCGCGCTGGCCGCGCGCTACGCCGCCGGGCGGGTGCTGCGCGCCGTCGTCAGCTCGCCGTCGTACGCCGCGGAGAGCGCCCCGGAGATCGCCTACCTGCTGGCCAGCGTGGTCGAGGACGAGGCCGCCGGCCGGGTCGCGATCTTCGCGCTGAACCGCCACCTTAGCGAGGAGATGGCGCTGTCGGTCGACCTGCGCGGGTTCGCCGTCGGGAGCGTCGAGGCGGCGGTGCAGGTGCATCACGCGAACATGAAGGCCACCAACACCAGGGATGCCCCGGAAACCCTGGTTCCCACGCCGCTGGAGGACGTCAGCGTCGTCGAGGGAAAGCTCGCGGCACGGCTGCTTCCTGGGTCGTGGAACGTGATCGTGGTCGGCGCCGCGCGCCCCGACGCATCGCTCGACCCCAGCGTGACGACGCCGGTGGAGCCGACGGGATTCATAGAATATTAGAGTCCGCAGGCTAACCATCCGGCCAAGTAGCGAATCCGGTGAAACCGCCATGACCGACACTATGCAGGTTGCGGCCGTGCCGCCCCGATCTCCGTCGCAACCTGCCGCCGAGCGGGTGACGCCGGTGGCCGGGCCGCTCGGCCGCAACGGCTTGCAGGACCAGCTCGACAGTTTGCAGCGGCAAGTCGACCGGCTGCGCGTAGTCGAGCAGCAGATGGCGGCGTTGGGCCACCTCGGCACCTGGGAGATCGAGACCGCGACCGGCCGCGCCATCTGGTCGGGCGCCATCCAACGCCTGGTCGGGGCGCCGTCCCGCGAGCCGCTCACCCTGGAGCGGGTGCTCGGCCTGTTTCCCGCCGAGGCGGCCAAGGCCATGGCGCGGGCGCTGCGCGACCTGCGCCATGGCGGGCCTGGCATGGACCTGACGATGCCGTACGCCGCGACCGGCGGACGCACCGGCTGGCTGCGCGTGCTGGGCCAGGCGGAGCGGGGCGCCAACGGCGCCGCCAGCGTGGTCGGCATCATGCGCGACGTCACCCGCGAGCACGACGTCGACCAGCAGCTGTTGCAGGCGGCGCAGCACGACCCGCTGACCGGCCTGGCCAATCGCGGCCAGCTGATCGAGCGGCTGCAGGACACCGCCGCCGGCCAGGAGGGTTTCGCGCTGCTGCTGATCGACGTCGACCAACTGGGCGAGGTCAACGCCTGCTACGGCCATGCCAGCGGCGACCAGCTGCTGCTGGAGGCGACGCGCCGGCTGCGGCTCGGCCTGCAGCCCGGCGAGCTGGTGTCGCGGGTCGGCGGGCACACCTTCGCGTTGATGATCGCCCGCGACATCGGCCCGGAGCAGGCGCTAGCCCGCGCCCAGCAGGTGATGGCGCAGGTCTCGGGGCCGCTGCAACTGGACAACGCGGTGATCAGCCTGACCGCCCGGGTGGGTGCCGCCAGCCATCCGGCCGACTCCGCCGGAACCGTCGACCTGCTGCACAATGCCGGGATGGCGTTGGCCCAGGCCAAGTCGCAGCCCGGCGAACAGGTCCGCCTGTTCCGTCCGGCCGAGGGCAAGGAGCCGGAGCAGCGCCTCGGCGTCGTCACCGGGCTGCGCCAGGGGTTGCGGCGGGTCGAGCTGGAGCTGTTCTACCAGCCGATCGTCGACCTCGACACCCGCGCGGTGTGCGGCATGGAGGGGCTGATCCGCTGGCGCCATCCGACCCGTGGCCTGCTGCGCCCGGCGGCGTTCCAGGCCGGGCTGCACGATCCGGTGCTGGCGATGGAGATTGGCGAGTTCGTCCTGGAGCGCGGCCTGCGGCAGATGCGCCGCTGGCTCGACGCCGGCCTGCCGGTCGGCTGCCTCAACCTCAACGTGTCCGACGGCCAGCTGCGCCGCGGCGACCTGGTCGAAAAGGTGTCGGCGGCGCTCCGGAAGCAGCGCCTCGAGCCATGGCGGCTCCGGATCGAGGTACTGGAGAACACCTTCCTGGAACACGAGCCGGAACAGATTTCCGTCACCTTGTCCCAGTTGCAGGAGCTGGGCGTGCTGAACGCGCTGGACGATTTCGGCACCGGCTACGCCTCGCTGACCCACCTGAAGCGGTTCAACGTCAACCACATCAAGATCGACCGATCGTTCATCAAGGGCATCTGCCAAAACCCGAGCGACGCCACGATCACCCGGGCGATGATCGACCTTACCCGCGAGCTGGGCATCTGCATGACCGCCGAAGGCATTGAGCAGCCGCAGCAGCTGGCGATGCTGCGCGCCGCGGGCTGCAACTACGGCCAGGGCTACCTGTTTGCCCGTCCGATGCCGGCCGAAGACATGCCGGGCTTCCTCACGCGCTGGGGCGGCGGCGACGCCGAGGCGCTGTTCGCGGGCGCGATGCGAGCCGCCTAGGCAGCTCCGCAGCCATCCGACGGTGACCGCTCAACTGCGCCAGTGCAGCGTTTGCGGCCGCAGCGGGTTGGCGAACGTCCGCGCCTCCTCCTGACTCGCCAGGTACTCGCGCTTCAGCCGCAGGAACCATTTTAGCTGGGTGTCGGCGTCGCCCACGAACAGCGGCGGCGGGAACGGCGCGCCGGCGTCGTTCAGCTTCACCGCGATGTCGTAATCCTGGCGCAGGAAGTCGTGCGCCATCCAGCGCGCCAGCGGCCGCGCCGGCGCCAGCCACGGCATCGTCCAGTAGACGCAGTAATGCACGTCGGTCTCGCCGGCCTCGACCGGAGTGGAGGCGGCCAGCACGCAGGCCGCGTGCTTGTCGCCGTTGATGTGCTCGATTCGCAGGCCGGGGAGCGCGATCGCCACGTCGACATGCACGCGGCGGCCGAGCAGCCGGTACGGGTTGGCGCCTTCCTTCAGGTGGTGGCGCTGCATCCGGAACCCCATCCCGTCCGGCTCGAAATGCTTCTCCTTCAGCCGCAGCGAGCTGGACGGCTTGGACTTCCACCAGCGCGAGGTGTGCACGAAGGCCGGGTGCGCGGGGTCGATGAAGCCCATGGTGGCGATGTCGGCGGCGCACGGGAAGCGCAGCGTGGCGGCGACCTGCGGCGCCACGCCGTCGAAGCCGGGGACCGTCGGCACCGGCGGCAGCGGGTCCGGCATGCTGTCGGGACGGGCCGCCATGAACACCCAGACGTTGCCTTGGACTTCGCGGCAAGGGAACTGACGCAGGCGGAACCGGCCTGGCTCGACCGCCTCGCCGGGCGCGTTGGCCGGGATCTCGATGCAACGGCCGTCCTTGGTGGAGAAGTTCCAGCCGTGGTAGCCGCAGCGCAGCGCGCCGTCGCGGCACTGGCCGTGATGCATCGGCATGCCGCGGTGCGGGCAGGAGTCGAGGAACGCGTAGACCGAGCCGTCCTGCCGCCGGCCGAGCAGCAACGATTGGCCGAGCAGCCGCACCGGCAGCGTCCGCTCCGGGCGCAGCTTTTGCCCGAGTGCCGCCAGGTACCAGAAGTCGCGCAGGAAGGAACTCATCGGCCACGCTCTACACCGGACGCGCAGGTCGGCCAAATGCCGCCTGACGGCTCATCCTGAGCTGAAATCATCCGGCACTTGGCCGCCGCGGCATGCCTCCAGCGACACCGCGACAAGTCCTGTCAAAAAAGCTTTTGTCTCTTGGACATCTTTATTTTCCTAGCGTACAGTAGTAAATTGTTGGTAACAGAAGTTTCGAACCGGCGTATTACATGAATCAAGCAATGTTGCCACAAACGATATCAGAACGACATGCGCGGGCACGCACCGAGCCCAGTTATAAAGCTCGCCTGATTCGGGGCATGCCATGGCGACTTCGGGCGATATTGATTACGATATTCATTATATTGCGCGAACTGGTTCGATCCAAGGCCGCGCTGCCCAATGCCGTGGCGTCCCTGCGTGACCGCGAGGCTCGAATACTCTCGCAAAACGGCGAGGACGGAGTCATCGCCTCGATCTTCGCCGAGATCGGCTTCTCCTCGCGTCGGTTCTGCGAATTCGGCTTTTCGGCGTCGCAGTGCAACGCGCTGCTGCTGGTGCGGCGACATCGGTTCGCCGGGCTGTGGATCGACGCCGACCGCGCCACCTGCGACGTCGCCCGCACGGTGGGCAGGCTGCTCGGCTGGCGCGACGTCAGGGTGCTGCACGATTGCATCACGCGCGACAACATCAACCCGATCCTGGCGATGCTGGCAGGAGACGACGCCGCCGGCATCGACCTGCTGTCGATCGACATCGACGGCATCGACTACTGGGTCTTGGATGCCGTCGAAGGCGTCCGGCCGCGTGTGCTCGTGTTGGAGTACAACGCCGTGTTCGGGCCTGACCGCGCGGTGACGGTGCCGTACGACGACACTTTCGACCGCTTCGCCTGGAACGCCGACGGGCTTTACTTCGGCGCGTCGCTGGCGGCGCTGGAGCGGCTGGCGGCCGGCAAGGGCTATCGCCTGCTGGGCACCGAGAGCAGCGGCACCAACGCGTTCTTCGTCGACGCGGGCATCGCGGCCCCCAGCCTGCCGACCGTGACGGCGGCGCAGTGCTGGCATCCGATGGCGTTCTGGACCAGCCGTGGCCGAACGATGGAGGAGTGTTTCACCGCCATCAGCGACCTGCCGCTCATGGAGGTTTAGCCGGGAAGGTTCAGCCGGGGCGTCGTGGTGCCGGGTGAGGGATTTGAACCCCCGGCCCCCTGATTACAAATCAGGTGCACTACCACTGTGCTAACCCGGCTCACGTGGGATTTCGATCCGCGCGTTATGGACCGCCTCGGCGTCGCAGTTCAACGCCCGATCGAATGACCCCGATCGAATGACCCCGATCGAATGACCCCGATCGAATGACCCCGATCGAATGACATGGCGCATGACGCCGGTTTCACCGCCGGGACACCGTGGCGTGGCGTCGCGGAGCGCATCTTGCGTCGCATGGAGATAGGGCGACGCCCCGCGCTCCAGACGCCCCGTTGCTCAACCCCATTCCGAAGTCGGAGTCAGACACCCATGCTCCCGTCCAATCCCGAAGCCCATCCGCCGGCGAACAGCGGCAAGCGGGCGCGCCGGTTGCGCGCCACCGTGTTGGCCGGCCTGCTGGGCGCCACCGCGCTGAGCGGAGCCGCTTTCCTCAACGCCGGCCACGCCGCCGCCGGCGACGCCGCAACGACCTCGGTTGCCCCGATCCAGCCCCAGCCTGCCGCCACGGCGCAGATACTGCCCGACTTTGCCAACCTGGTGTCGCGGGTGCGTCCGGCCGTGGTGCAGATCACCACCAAGCTCATGCTGCAGCAATCGGCCGACGAGGAGGCGCCGACCCCGTTTGGGATGCAGCCGGGCGGCCCGCACGAGGGCGGCGCGCGGCCGGCCGAAGCGCGCGGCTCGGGCTTCATCATCGACGACCGCGGCACCGTCGTCACCAACAACCACGTCGTGCGCGGCGCCACCTCGGTCACCGTGACGCTCGACGACGGCACCACGCTGCCGGCCAAGGTCATCGGCCGCGACGCGCGCACCGACATAGCGGTGCTGCGGATGCAGGCCGGCCACACGCTGCCGTTCATTCAGCTGGGCGATTCCGGCGTGGTGCGGCCGGGCGAGTGGGTGGTCGCCATGGGCAACCCGTTCGGGCTGGGCGGCAGCGTCACCGCCGGCATCGTGTCGGCCAACGGCCGCGACATCGGCTCCGGCCCGTACGACAACTTCATCCAGATCGACGCGCCCATCAACCGCGGCAACTCGGGCGGCCCGCTGTTCACCCAGGACGGCAGGGTGGTCGGCGTCAACACCGCCATCCTGTCGCCGTCCGGCGGCAGCATCGGCATCGGCTTCGCGATCCCGTCCAACACCGTCCGCAGCGTGGTCGCCGACCTCGAGGCGACCGGCCACGTGACGCGCGGCTACCTGGGGGTCGAGACGCAGCCGGTGACCTCCGGCATCGCCAGCGCCCTCGCTTTGCCCAAGGGGGCCGCCGAGCGCAACGGCGCGCTGGTGGCGGGCGTCGAGTCCGGCTCGCCGGCCAGCAAGGCCGGGCTGCAGCCGGGCGACGTGATCACCGCGGTCGACGGCAAGAAGGTCGGCACCCCGCGCGACCTGGCCGTCGCGGTGGCCGATCTGAAGCCGGGCAGCCACGCCTCGCTCAGCCTGGTGCGCGACGGCGGCAGCCAGACCGTGTCGGTCGACGTCGCGACCTTGGCCGCCAAGCAGACGGCGAGCGCCGGAGACGGCGAAGGCGCCGGCGGCCAGCAGCCCAGCATCGGCCTGGCGCTGGCGCCGGTGACCCCGGAGACGGCCGGGCAGCTCAACCTGCCGGCCCGCACCCGGGGCGCCGTGGTGGCGCGCGTCGAGGGCGGCTCCGCGGCCGAGCAGGCGGGGCTGCGCCAGGGCGACGTGATCATTGGGGTCGGCACGCACCCGGTGACGTCGCCGCAGGAGGCGGTCGCCGCCATCCACGACGCCGAGCACGGTCACGCGACCGAGGTGGCGCTGCGCGTGCTGCGCGACGGGCGCAGCGCCTTCGTCGCGGTGAACGTCGCGAACGCGGCGCAGCCTCCGGCCAGCGCGCCCTCGGGCGGCGACGACGCGAACGGCTGATGCTCCGCCCGTCCGGCCCGGGGGGTCGACCCCCGGGCCGGACGGGGTTGTCCGCGACGGTTAAGCTAGGCGTGGCCGGCTGCGGGCAACGGCTCGTTGCCGGCCATGCGTAGAATCCCGACCAGCAACCGGAGCGCGTCGGCGCCGCCGCGATCGGATAGCATTCCAGTCTCGATTTCGGTGGCCAGCGTCTCGGCCTGTTCGAAGATCAGCGTCGAGGCGCGTGACAGCGCGGCGTGCGCCAACGAAAGCTGATCGTCTTCGGGCAAGCTGTTCCAGCTGGGGCGCATGGCATTATCCTGCTCCTGCCCTTCTGGCATGACATGCCGCGGAACTTGCACGCGGTCGTGGCGCGGAACATAGCGGCAACGCGTTAACGACAGGTTTGCCGCCCGGCGATTATTTGCGCCCTACCTCGTAGAGCGCCACTGCCGCGGCGGCGGCGACGTTGAGGCTGTCCAACGCCACGCTGACGCCCGGCATGGCGATCCCAGCCACCTCGTCGCAGGTGTCGCGGGTGAGCCGCCGCAAGCCCTCGCCCTCGGCTCCCAGCACCAGCGCCACCCGGCGCTGCGCCAGGGCAGCGCCTGACAGCACGCCGCCGCCGGCGTCCAGGCCGATGGTCCAGCAGCCTGCCGCCTTGAGCGCGATCAGGGTGCGGGCGATGTTGACGGCGCGCAACAGCGGCATGGTCTCCAGCGCGCCCGAAGCGGCCTTCGCCAGCGCCCCGGTCTCCTCCGGCGCGTTGCGTTCCTGGACGATGACGCAGGCAGCCCCGAACGCCGCGGCGCAGCGCAGGATGGCGCCGACGTTGCGCGGGTCGCTCACCTGATCCAGCACCAGCACCGGCCCCGGGCGCTCCAATGCGGCGGCCAGCGCCGGCGGCGCCAGCAGGTCGGCCAGCAGGGCAGCCCCCTGATGCACCGTATCGCGGCCCAGCAGGGTGTCGAGCCGCGCCCGCTCGACACGCTCGACGCCCAACGGCCAGGGCTGGCGCACGCGCGCCGCCAGGGCTGCCTCGGCATCGTCGGTCAGCAGCAGGCGGCGCAGCCGGCGGGCCGGGTTGGCCAGCGCCGCCGCGACGGCATGGGTGCCATACAACCAAACCGTGCCGCGCGGCGCCTCCGCCTGCCGACGGCCGCCGGCCTCGCGGGACGGCTGCTCCCGCGGCGTCGCTTCGGATTGCGCGGCCTCGGGCGGGCGTTGCAGGCTGAGCCGCGCCGGCGATACCGGGCGCTCGGCGGGCGGCAGCGGCCGTGGATCGGGGCGCGACGATGAACGCGGCTTGTGCTTGGCCTCGCGGGCATCGACCGGGGTGCCGAACGCGCCGTTGTTGTAGGCGGGCTTGTTGTGGGTGGGCTTGCCAAAGCCGGCGCGGCCGCGCGGCGCGTCGCCACCCGAGCGAAAGCCGGCTGGGGCGGGAGGCCGGGGCGAACCAGGTCGGGACGAGTCAGGCGGGCGCGGGCCGCCGCTGCGGGGGGGTTTCATTGCTTGCCGACTATACGGACCTGCCGGCGGCGCGACAAACCGTGCCGCCGGCTTCGTTGACAACCGGCCCGCGGCGGCGCTACTGCGACGCGATCCGGAGGGGTGCCCGAGTGGCTAAAGGGGGCGGACTGTAAATCCGCTGGCTACGCCTACGTTGGTTCGAATCCAACCCCCTCCACCACCCGAACCGCATCGCCGCAACACTGGCGGGGCGGGTTCCGGGTGTGGTAGGCAACCAACCTCGCCGGGCGATCCGGGCGGGTGTAGCTCAATGGTAGAGTTCCAGCCTTCCAAGCTGGCCACGAGGGTTCGATTCCCTCCACCCGCTCCATCCCGCTGCGGCGGTCCGTTGCGCCCGGGACTTGACTTCCCGACCCCTACGTCCTCTCTACGCGCCCGGACCAACATGCAAGATCGCATTTGGCGCCGGTAGGGGTGTAGCTCAATTGGCTAGAGCGCCGGTCTCCAAAACCGGAGGTTGCGGGTTCGAGACCCTCCACCCCTGCCATCCCGCCCACCTTCCGCCGAGATCACCTGAAAGGCTACCTGGAGCATGAGTGGCGTGGCGTTCGATCCGGCCAAGTTTTTTCGTGAGGTGCGAACCGAGGTGACCAAGGTCACCTGGCCGTCGCGCAAGGAGACGCTGGTAACCACCGGGCTGGTGTTCCTGATGGCGTTCCTGGCCGCGGTGTTCTTCTTCGTCGCCGACCAGGTGATCGGGCTGGCCGTCCGCGCGCTGTTCCACACTGGCAGCTGAGGCGCAGGCACATGGCAAAGCGCTGGTACGTCGTTCACGTGTATTCCGGATTCGAGAAGAAGATCGCCCAGCAGATCAAGGAGCAGGCGGCGCAGAAGGGCCTCGACAATCAGTTCGACGAGGTGCTGGTGCCATCCGAGGACGTGGTTGAGCTGCGCCGCGGCCAGAAGATCAACGCTGAAAGGAAGTTCTTCCCCGGCTACGTGCTGGTGAAGATGGAGCTGACCGACGACGCCTGGCACCTGGTCAAGGACACGCCGAAGGTCACCGGCTTCCTCGGCACCAAGCTGCGCCCGTCGCCGATCACCGAGGCCGAGGCCGACCGCATCATGAAGCAGGCCGCCGAGGGGGTAGAGCGTCCGCGCCCCGCCATCCTGTTCGAGATCGGCGAGCAGGTGCGCGTGGCCGACGGCCCGTTCACCAGCTTCAACGGCACCGTCGAGGAAGTCGACGAGGAGAAAGGCCGGGTCAAGGTCAGCGTCTCGATCTTCGGCCGCTCGACCCCGGTCGAGTTGGAATACGGCCAGGTCGAGAAGGTCTGAGCCGATGGCCTCGCATCCGGCGATCGCTTCGGGACGGAGCGCGGTCATCACCGGCGGCGCCAGCGGCATCGGCCTCGCGGCTGGGCTGAGGCTGGCCGGGATGGGCATGAAGGTGTGCGTCGCCGACTTGCCCGGCCCGGCGCTGGACGACGCCCGCGCGCAGTTGGCCGCGATCTCGCCGGACACGCTGGCGGTGGCGGCCGACGTGCGCGAGATCGGCGACGTCGAGCGGTTGAAGGCGGAGGCGTACGGCGCATTCGGCGAGGTCGCCCTGCTGATGAACAACGCCGGCACCGGGCTGGGCGGCGGGCCATACGACCACATGGACCGCTGGCGGCGCGTCATCGAGGTCAACCTGTTCGGCGTCGTCCACGGCGTGCAGGCATTCACGCCGGCGATGCTGGCGCAGGGCACGCCGTGCGCCATCGTCAACACCGGCTCCAAGCAGGGCATCACCTGCCCCCCCGGCGACACCGCCTACAACGTCTCGAAGGCCGGGCTGAAGGCGCTGACCGAAGGCTTGGCGCACGCGTTGCGTAACGAGCCCGGCAGACAAGTCAGCGCGCACCTGCTGGTGCCCGGCTCGACCTTCACCGGCCTCACTGCGCGAGGCGCCACGGAGATGCCCGAAGGGATGTGGACGGCGGCGCAGGTAGTCAGTTTCATGCTGGACGGCATGGCGGCGGGCGACTTCTACATCCTGTGCCCGGACAACGAGGTCACCCGCGAGATCGACAACAAGCGCATCCAGTGGGCGGCCGACGACCTGATCCGCAACCGCCCGCCGCTGTCGCGCTGGCACCCGGACCACGCGGCGGCGTTCAAAGCCTACCTCGCCGAGTGAGCTGCGCCTAAGCTGCCCGCAGCGTGGGGATTGCCGCCACGATTTCGGCCAGGTCCCGCTCGGCACGCCAAAGATCGCGGGCCTGCTGCATCCGCAGCCACAGCCCTGGCCCGTTTCCGCATAGCTTGCCCAACCGCAACGCCATTTCCGGCGTGACACCGGCTCGCTCGGCCAGGATGGCGTGCAACGTCTGCCGCGAGACGCCCAGCGCCCGGGCGGCGGCAGTGGCACTGATGTGCAGCGCCGGCAGCACGTCCTCGCGCAGGAGGGCGCCGGGATGCGTCGGCTCGTGCGTAGGACGTCCTGCAGCAAGGTCGGGCTTGGCCATCGGTGCCTCTGTAGTCAGTGATGGTTTTCCAGGTCGACGCCAATGGCATCCTCGCCGTCCCACTCGAAAGTGACGCACCAGGGGCCATTGACGTGAACCGTGTATCGCACTGGTCTGCCGCGCAGTTTGTGGAAATCGAAACCCGGCACGTTCAAGTCGTCCGGCAGCCTTGCGGCGTTCAGAGCATCAAGCCGTCGCAAGAGGCGATCGACGATGTCCGGCCCGATCCTGGCTGCGTCGCCCTTGTTCCAGAATGCCCTGAGCGCACGGCTGCGGAACGAACGGATCATCCGCCATGTAAGGCCTTACCTGACTTACCGTCAAGCAACGCTTTACAAACTCCGTGCGCTGCCAGCCCGCTGCTCGGCGAAGTCGACCACCGCCGCGAACCCGGTTTCGGTGCCGAACGCCAGCCGGTCGCCGTCGCCGCTCCAGGCCATCGCCGAAACCGGCCCCCGCCCGCGTCCCGCCACCGGCAGAATGCGGCCAGTGGCGATGTCGGCCATCACCACCACGCCGTCGGAGAAACCCGCCGCCACCACCTCCCGCTGCGGGTGGCACGCGAGCGACGTACACAGCACGCCCTCGCCGCCGGCCAGCTCGCTCGGCGCCTTGCCCATCGGGCCGCCGCCGAAGAACGGCCACAGCACCACCGATTCCGCGCCCGATGACGCCAGCCAGCGACCGCTGCGGGTGAAGCCGATGGCCGAGGACTTGCTCGGGTAGCCGGACATCCGCATGTGCTGGGTGTCAGAAAGCCGCCAGCCGTGCAGCGCGTTCTCCTGCATCGCGGTCACGATGGCGTCGCCGTCCGGGCTGATGGCGATGCCGGTATGGCTGCCCTTCCAATCGAGCAGGCGCGGGGTGTCCGACTTGGACGCCACGAACCACAGGCTGGCGCCGCCGTAATGGCTGGCCCCGATGCGCTTGCCGCGCGCGTCGAAAGCGATGCCGGTGACCGTCGAGGGATGCGGCAGCGACCGCAGCAACGTCCCGTCCGCTTCGAGCAGGTAGACGTTCTTGCCCACCGCGCAGGCCAGCAGCCGGGTCTTGCCATCGGCGAAGCTGGCGACCTGCTCGACCCATTTCATGCCGTACTCGGCCAGCGTCGCGGTAGCGCCGTCGGTCGCCACGCGCGCCAGCCGGCCGTCGTCGCCGCCGGTAACGAAGCCGTCCGCCGCATCGGGCGACAGCGCCAGCACGCCGCCGTCATGGGCCGCGACGCTCGGCCAGTCCGCGACGCCGCGCGCCGCCAGCCGCACGGTGCCGTCGCCCAGCGCGAACGCCGCCGTCCCGCCCGCCCGGTCGAACGCCGTGGCGACCACGTATGCGCCCAACGCGCGGCCGGTGCCGCGCTCCTCCAGCACCCGGTCGAGCGAGGCGGCAGCGCTCATGCTGCGGCCGTCTCCGGCACCTGGCAGGACTCGAAGCCGCGGCGCAGCTGCGGCCGGTTCAGGTTGCGGCCGATGAACACGATGCGGCTGGTGCGCGCCTCGCCATCTTTCCAGGCTGCGATGAAGTCGCCGTCCGCGATCATGTGCACCGCCTGGAAGCCGAACCGGCGGTCCTCGCCGGCATAGGCCAGGATGCCCTTGGTACGCAGCATGTCGCCGCCCTTCTCCTGCAGCAGCGCGCCGATCCACTGCTGGAACTTCGGCCCATCGAGCGGCCGCTTGGCCTCGAAGCTCATGCTGGCGATGTCGTCGTCGTGGCTGTGCTCGTCGCTGGTCAGGAAGTCCGGGTGGCCGTCCAGCACGCGGTCGAGGTCGAACGCGCTCTGCTCCAGGATGTCGGTCACCGGCACCGCCGCCCGCGTCGCGTGGTGGATGCGCGCGAAGCGGTTGATCTGGCGCAGCCGCGCCTCGACCGCCGCCAGCTCCTCGGCGCTCACCAGGTCGGTCTTGTTCAGCACGATCACGTCGGCGAAGGCGATCTGGTCGGCTGCCTCGTGGCTGTCAGCCAGCCGCGCCAGCACGTTCTTGGCGTCGACCACGGTGACGATGGCGTCGAGCCGGGTCTTCGCGCGCACCGTGTCGTCGACGAAGAAGGTCTGGGCCACCGGGGCCGGGTTGGCCAGGCCGGTGGTCTCGATGATGATGCCGTCGAAGCGGTCGCGGCGCTTCATCAGGCCGCCGACGATGCGGATCAGGTCGCCGCGCACGGTGCAGCAGACGCAGCCGTTGTTCATCTCGAACACCTCCTCGTCGCTGTCCACGACCAGGTCGTTATCGACGCCGAGCTCGCCGAACTCGTTGATGATGACTGCGTACTTGCGCCCGTGCCGCTCGGTCAGGATGCGGTTCAACAAGGTCGTCTTGCCGGCGCCGAGGTAGCCGGTCAGCACCGTCACCGGAACCAAGCCCTGGGTCTGCTCGGGTTTCGCCAATGTCTCGCTCATGGTGTCCGCTCCGCTGCTTTGCCGCATATATAAGCCGCGTCCGCCGCCGTTGCACGCAGGGCGTCCATGCGCGCCGCAGCCGGGACCACATCGAACAACGCGGCCCGCGCCCAGCCGGCTGCACCGAGCGCCGCGCGGCGCTCGGGATCGTTCGCCAGCGCCACCATCGAAGCCGCCAACGCCGGCACGTCGTCGGGATCGACGGTTGCCGCCGCGTCGCCAACCACCTCCGGCAACCCGCCGCGGCCACTCGCCAGCACTGCCGCGCCACATGCCATGGCTTCCAGCGCGGTCATGCCGAACGGCTCCGGCCAGCGACTCGGCGCCACCACGATCGCCGCGCGCGCCATCGCCGCGAGCACCTGTCCGTGCGGCTGCCAGCCCGCCATGGCGACCCCCGCCGCCGCCGCCAGCGGGCGCAGCCGGCGCAGGAACGGGGTTTCGCGGCCGTCCGCGCCGAAACCGTCGGCGCCGATCATCTCCGCCCGCCAGCCGGGCAACAGCGGCAACGCCTGCGCGCAGGCAGCGACGAACGCGTCGGCGCCTTTGTCCGCCACCACCCGTCCCGCGAACAGGATCAGCGGCTCCCGCGCTTCCGGCGAGGGCGGGATGGCGCGCAGGTCGATGCAGTTGGGCAGCACGGCAATATCGGGCGGCACCGCCATGCCCTCGGCGAAGCGCCCGCCCAGCCACTCCGAAACCGTCACCACCTCCGCCAAGGTGGCCGCGAGAGACTGGCGTTCGGCGGCGGTGCGGGCGCCGCGCATCCCTTGCGGGTCGTTGTGCAGCACCAGCGTCACGGCATTGAAGCGGCGCGCCAGGAACAGTGCCACGTCGGGCCGGTTGTGCACCTCGATCAGCGCCGGCGGCCGACGGCGCAGGCAGGCGGCGACGCCCGCCGCGTAGCGCAGGGTGCGGCCGGCCATGCGCCAGGCCGGCCGCACCGGGTGGAAAGCCGCGTCGGCAAACGGCGACGCCACCGCCGTTCCGTGCACGGTGACATGGAATTTGCCCGGCACGCCGGCCAGGCGACGCACCAGCAGCCCGATCGCCCCGCTCCCAGCCGCCGAGAACGCTTCGCGCGGCGGCAGCACGACCGCCAGCGGGAGCATGTCAGGTTTCGTGTAGCAGCTGCCACTCGACCGGCTCACCCGCCGCCGCGTCATACCATTCGGCGACGAGCGGATGCGCGCGCACGGCGTCGCAATAGGCTAGGCTGCCGTCGGACAGCGCCGGGCGATAGGTCAGGAAGCGGGCGACCACAGGCGCATACATCGCGTCCGCGTTGCCGAACGCGGCGCCGAACAGGAACGGTCCGCCGTCACCGAAACGACCACGGGCGTCGCGCCAGATCGCCTCGATCCGGGCGACGTCCGCCAGCGTCTCGGAAGCCGTGACGGCGGCCGGCGTGGGGCGGAACAGGTCCATCGGCATCGTCTGCCGCAGCGCCCGGAACCCCGCGTGCATCTCGGCGGCGATCACCCGCGCGTGGCTGCGCGCCGCACGGTCGAGCGGCCACAGGCTCGGCGCGATCTCGGCGCAGTACTCGCAGATGGCGAGGCTTTCCCACAGGAGATTGCCGTCGTGCTCCAGGCACGGGACCGTGCCGCCGGGGCTTACCGCCTTGACCGCAGGGGTGTCGCCGCCGGCCAGCGGGATCGCCACCTCGTCCACTTCCAGCCCGGCCAGGCGCACCGCCAGCCAGCCGCGCAGGCTCCACGACGAATAACGCCGCGTGCCGATGTATAGAGTGCCCGCCATGCTTGCCCCCAACCCGCCGTTGCGCGAACCTGCCATGCGACGGCCCCCGCGTGAACACCCGAGGACAGCATGAACGAACTCTCCCCGCCGGCCTTCGAGATGCGTCCCAACGACCTCGACCCGTTCTGGATGCCGTACACCGATAATCGCGGCTTCAAGGCGACCCCGCGAATGTTGGCCCGCGCCGAGGGCATGCGCTACTACACGCCGGAAGGTCGGGAAATCCTCGACGGCACCGCCGGATTGTGGTGCTGCAACGCCGGCCACGGGCGGCGCGAGATCACCGAGGCGATCCAGCGTCAGGCGGGAGTGATGGACTTCGCGCCGACCTTCCAGTTGTCGCACCCAATCGCCTTCAAGGCCGCGGCCAAGGTCGCCGAGATGACGCCGCCCGGCCTCGACCGCGTGTTCTTCACCAACTCGGGAAGCGAAGCCGCCGACACCGCGCTGAAGATCGCCCTCGCCTACCACCGCTCCAGGGGCGAGGCGCAGCGCACCCGGCTGGTCGGGCGCGAGCGCGGCTACCACGGCGTCGGCTTCGGCGGCATGTCGGTGGGCGGCATCGGCTCCAACCGCCGCCAGTTCGGCGCCATGCTGCCGTACGTCGACCACCTGCCGCACACCCACGCGCCGGAGCGCAACGCCTTCAGCCGCGGCCAGCCGGAATGGGGCGGCCACCTCGCCGATACGCTGGAGGCGCTGGCGGCGCTGCACGGCGGCGACACCATCGCGGCCGTGATGGTCGAGCCGGTCGCCGGCTCGACCGGCGTGCTGGTGCCGCCGGTCGGCTACCTGCAGAAGCTGCGGGCGATCTGCGACAAGCACGGCATCCTGTTGATCTTCGACGAGGTGATCACCGGCTTCGGCCGCCTCGGCAAGCCGTTCGGGGCCGAGCGCCTGGGCGTCACCCCCGACATCATGACGATGGCCAAGGGGCTGACCAACGCCGCCGTGCCGATGGGCGCGGTCGCCGTGCAGGACGGCATCTACCGCGCCATCGTCGACGGCGCGCCGGCCGGGATCGAGCTGTTCCACGGCTACACCTATTCCGGCCACCCGCTCGCCGCCGCCGCCGCCATCGCGTCCATCGACCTGCACCGCAGCGACGACCTGCCCGGCCGCGCCGCCGCCATGGAGCAGCCGTTCGCCGACGCGGTGCACAGCCTCCGCGGCCTGCCCAACGTCGTCGACATCCGCAACATGGGCCTGGTCGCCGGCATCGAGCTGCAACCGCGCGAGGGCAAGCCGACCGACCGCGCCACCCGGGTGTTCCACCGCTGCTTCGACGCCGGCCTGTTGATCCGCACCACCGGCGACATCGTGGCGCTGTCGCCGCCGCTGATCGTCGAGCACTCGCATCTGGAGCGCATCGTCGACACGCTGACCGACGCCATCCGGGCAGAGGCTGCGTAAATCAGGAGTGGCCTAGCTCACCAGCCGCTCACCTTCGACCAGATCGCCACCACCTCGTCGCCGCCCTCGACCACGAAGTAGCGGTCATGGGCGGCGGCGGTAAGGCAGGAATTGTTGGGCAGCACGCGGACCTTGCTGCCGACGCCGATCGGCTGCAGCGGCGCAGCGGCCAAGTCCAGCTCCACCAGCGCCTGCTCCTGCCACACCGCGCGCACGATGGCGCGGCCGAAGCTGGCGCGGCCGTCGCGATCGGTCATCAGCCCGAACCCGAGGTCGCTCGGCGACGCGGCGGTGCTGCGGTCCATCGACAGGGCGACCGACCCGGCATCCAGCAGCAAGGCCCCGCCCGGCCAACGCCCCTGCGGCGGGCGGGCGCCGATGACGCTGGCCAGCACGCTCAGCGCGATGTCGGCCTCGTTGTGGGTGCCGATCTGCGCCTGGAACAGGTCGCCGAACAGGCATGCCCCGGCGCGCGCCTCCGTCACCCCGGCGAGGCCCCGCGCGTGCAGGACGGTCGGGGAGCTGCCCACCGAGACCACGGCGATGCGGTGGCCGGCCGCCGTCAGCCGCTCCGCCGCACGCACCGCGGCGCTGCGCTCGGCCTCCGCGACGCCGGCCATCTCGGCCGTGCTGCGGCCGGCGTAGCTGTGGCCGCCATGCGTCATGACGCCCGCCAGGCGGATGCCCAGGCGGGCGGCGATGTCCAGCAGCAGCGGTCCGTCCGCATCGACGCCGCCGCGGCCTTCGCCGCAATCGACCTCGATTAGCACCTGCGGCGCGGCCGGAAAGGCGGCGATGGCGCTGGCGCAGCCGGGGTCGTCGGTCACCACCGTCACCCGGCCCCCGGCGGCGTTGAGCTTGGCGACCTGCTCCAGCTTGCCGGGCGTCACGCCGACGGCGTACAGGATGTCGGTCAGGTCGTGGCTGAGGAAGTACTCCGCCTCCGCCAGCGTGGACACCGCGACGCCGCGCGCCGGGCTTGCCGTCCCGCCGAGCGCCAGGCGGGCGACGTCGATTGATTTCGCGGTCGTCAAATGCGGGCGCAACGCCACGCCATGCCGGCCGACCGTAGCCTCCAAGGCCGCGACGTTGCGCCGCACCAGGGTGCGGTCGAGCACCAGGCAGGGCGTCGGCAGGTCCGCGAGCCTCATTGGCTTGGCATAGCCTCGCCCGACAACGAGCGTGCCAGCAGCCGGCCCAGGCGCGCGGTCAGCGCCACCGTGGCGATGCCGCCGAAACCAAGCAGCAACCAGCGCCACGGCCCGGCGCCCGCCGCCCCGGCGCGCAGCCCGGCATGGGCGATGCTGCCCATCACGACGTAGCCGAGCAACGCCGGCATCGCCGCGAGCGAGCCCAGCATGTAGGCGCGCTCCGACACCGAAGACAGGCCGAGGGCGTAACTGGTGACCGCGAACGGCATCACCGGCGACGCCCGCAGCAGGCACACCAACCGCCAGTTCTCCTGTCCGAGCCGCCGATCCAGTTGGCGCAGCCGCGGCCGGCCGGCCAACATCCGCTCGACCGTGCCGCGAAACAGCCGCGCGCCGCGGAACGCCAACCAGGCGCCGCCCAGCGTGCCGCCCGCGGCGATGCCGAAGCCGAGCGGCACGCCGTAGACCGCGCCGACGGCGACGCCCAGCAGCGAGGCCGGCAGCACCCCGGTGGCGGCGACGGCAACCTGCAAGGCCGCGAACAGCACGGCGCCCCACCCCCGCGACGCGCCGATCCACGCCAGCAGGCCGTCGAGCGTCGCCGCCGGCACTCCCGGCCACGCCAGGTTGGCCGCAACCGCCGCAAGCGGCAGCAGGCCGGCGGCAAGCATCGCCAGCATGGCGCGCGAAGGCGCCCGGCGCCGGATCAAGGCGCGTCCACCATGTCACCCGGCATCTTGTCCGGGATCGTCGCGGCGTTCATGACGGCCCCGCCGCGGCTCGGGAACAGCGGCGACCGGATCAGGTTCCAGCGATGCAGCCGAAACCCCAGCGCGGTCCGCAGCACGCCGATGCCGTAGGTCACGCTGCGGCGGAAGTTGATCGACGAGGCCTCGGCGAAATACCGGGTCGGGCAGGAAATCTCGCCGATGCGGAAGCCGTGGTGGACGGCCTGCGCCAGCATCTGGTTGTCGAACACGAAATCGTCGGAGCAGGCCTGCAGCGGCAGCCGCTCCAGCACCGTCCGGCTCCAGGCCCGGTAGCCGGAATGATACTCGCTCAGCTTCTGCCCGAGCATGAGGTTCTCGAACGCCGTGAGCAGCCGGTTGGCGACGTACTTGTACAGGGGCATCCCGCCGGCCAGCGCGCCGTGGCCCAGGATGCGCGACGCCAGCACCGCGTCGTAATGGCCCGAAGCGATCATCGAGGCCATCGCCGTGATGAGGCGGGGCGAGTACTGGTAGTCGGGGTGCAGCATGACCACGATGTCCGCGTCGCGCGCCAGGGCCGCCGCGTAGCAGGTCTTCTGGTTGCCGCCATAGCCGCGGTTGCGGTCGTGGGTGAGCGTGAGCAGGCCGAGCGAGCGGGCCAGCTCGGCGGTGCCGTCGCGGCTGGCGTCGTCGGTCAGGATGATGTCGTCGACGACGTCGCGCGGAATTTCCGCCACCGTCCGCCGCAGCGTCAGCGCCGCGTTGTAGGCGGGGAGCACCACCGCCACCCGGTTGCCTGCCAGCATTGCGCTCCCGCCCGACCCGTTGTGATCCCCGCTTCGCAGTACGTTACAACATACGCAAGCTTCCTGTTGCCGGTCTGTCGCAAGCTGTGGCATTTATGCAATTCGCGACGATCCGGCGTGAGGTGAAGTTTGCCCGACCGCCACCTGCATCTGCTGTTGCCGGCGCTGTTCCTGTTGGTGGCGGGGCAGCTCGGCGTGTTCCTGGCGCTCGCGGTGCCGCTCGGCCAGGTGCCGGACGAGACTACGCATATCACGCGGGCCGAGAGCCTGCTACGCGGCGAAATCCTCGGCCATCGGGAGCTGACGCCCACCGCGGACAACCATCTGCACCTGCAACAGGGCATCGACGCCGACCCGGGCCTGCAGATGGTAGGCGGGCAGATGGCAGGCGGGGCGGCGACGCTCACCCAGGCCGACTGGGACAGGGCGAAGGCGCAACCGTGGTTTGGTCCCGCATTCCTTTCGATTGGCACCATCGCCAGCTACTGGCCGGTGTTCTACGCCCCCGCGGCGGTCGGCATCGGGCTGGCGAAGGCGGCTGGAGAGTCGCCGTTCAACGCCTTCCGGGTTGCCCGGATGGCCAACCTGGCGACTTTCCTGCTCCTGGGCACGGCGGCGCTGCTGCTGGCGCGGCGCGGCCAGGCGCTGCTGTTCTGCACGCTGAGCGTGCCGATGACGCTGAACCTCGCCGCCTCGGCCAACCAGGACGGCCTCATCATCGCCGCCAGCGCCCTGGCGGCGGCGTTGCTCACCCTGCCGGGCCGGGCCGGCCATAGGCACGACCTGCCGCGCCTGGCAGCTGCGGCGCTGCTTGGCAGCATCGCCATGGCCAAGCCGCCGTACCTGCCGTTGGTCGGCGTGCTCCTGCTGCCGTTCCCGCCGTGGCGGCAGCGCCGGGTCTGGCTGCAACGCCTGGGGCTCGGCCTACTGGCGGCGGCGGCGACGCTGGCCTGGGTCGCGGTCACGCTGCGCGGCGTCTCGACCCCCGGCATCCGGATGCCGGCCGAGGCCGGGCCGCTATGGCCGGGACCACGCCCGGCGGTGTTCTCGGGCATGGACATGGGGGCGCAGCTACGCGTGCTGCTGGCCAAGCCGACCCGCCTGCTGACGCTGCCGTGGCGCTCGCAGCTGCACGACAGGCAGGTCTGGCGGGAGGCGGTCGGCGTGCTCGGCCACTTGAACGTGCGGTTGCCGCCCTGGCTGTACTGGCTGTGGGCGCTGTCGCTGGCGGCGGCGGCGCTGGCCGACGCCGTGGGGCGGCGGGCCGGCGCCGCCGTGCTGCCGTGGCGGCAGGCGGCATGGCCGCTGCTGTGCGTCGCCGCCGCCTGGCTCGGCATCTACCTGTCGCAGTACCTGACCTGGTCGCCGGTCGGCAACGCGCTGATCGATGGCGCGCAGGGCCGCTATCTCCTGCCGCTGCTGCCGGTGCTGGCGTTGGCGCTGCCCAGCCTGCCCGCCGTCCCAGCGCTGCGCGTGGCGGCGGCGACGTTCCCGGCCGCAGCCTGCCTGGCCGGCGCGGCGGCGGTGCCGGTCGTCATCATCCGGTTCTACTACCTCCATTGAAGCTCGCCAGTCGCCTGCTGCTGCCGGTGCTGTTCCTGCTCGTCGCCGGGCAGCTCGGCGTGTTCCTGGCGCTGGCGGTGCCGCCGGGCGAGGTCGCCGACGAGCACAACCACGTCATGCGGGCCGACAGCCTCCTGCACGGCGAGGTCCTGGCCCACCGCGCCCTGTCGCCCGTGCCGGACGGCGTTTGGCGCCTGCAGCAAGACGCCGACAGCGACCCGGCCCTGATGCTCGTGGCCGAGCAGCCGGCACTCCACCCGATCACCGGGCAGCGCTGGGCGCAGGTGGACGCGCAGCGTTGGACCGGCTCGATGTTCGTGCCGCTCGGCACCATCGCCAGCTACTGGCCGGTGTTTTACGTCCCGGCGGCGGCTGCCCTCGGAGTCGCCAAGGCCGCCGGGATACGGCCGTTCGCGGCGTTCCACCTTGCCCGGCTGGCCAACCTGGCGACGTTCCTGGCGCTGGGGCTGGCGGCGCTGCTGCTGGCGCGGCGCGGCCAGGCGCTGCTGTTCTGCACGCTGAGCCTGCCGATGACGCTCAGCCTCGCCGCCTCGGTCAACCAGGACGGGCTGATCATCGCGGCCAGCGCGCTGGCCGCGGCACTGCTTACCTGGCCGTGCGGCACGCCGCGCCTGCTCGCCGCAATGCTGCTCGGCAGCGTCGCCATGGCCAAGCCGCCGTACCTGCCGCTGGCCGGCGTGCTCCTGCTGCCGTTCCCGCCGTGGCGGCAGCGCCGGGCCTGGCTGGAGCGTTGCGGGCTGATCCTGCTGGTGGGACTGGCCGCCCTGTCCTGGGCGGCGCTCGCGCTGCACGACGTGGCAACCCCGGTGCTCAGGGTCCCGGCCGAGGCGGGGCCGCTCTGGCCCGGCCCGCGTCCGGCGATTTTCGCCGGCACCGACATCCGGGCGCAGCTGGGGGTGTTGTTGGCCAGGCCCGCCCGCTTGGTCACGCTGCCCTGGCGCTCGCTGTGGCACGACCCCGACCTCGGACGGCAGGCCATCGGCATCCTCGGCTGGCTGAACGTCCGGCTGCCGCCGTGGCTGTACGGGTTATGGGCCTGGGCGCTGGCGGCGGCGGCGGTCGCGGATGCCGTCGGGCGCCGCGCCGGGGCGGTCGTGTTGCCCGCGCGCCAAGCCGCCTGGCCGCTGCTCTGCCTCGTCGCCGCGCTGTTGGGCGTCTACTTGTCGCAATACCTGTCCTGGACCGCGGTAGGCGGGGCGTTCATCGACGGCGTGCAGGGACGCTACCTGCTCCCGCTGCTCCCAATCCTGGCCCTGGCGCTGCCGAGCCTGCGCCCGCTGCCCGCCTTGCACGCGGCGCTGGCGGCGCTGCCGGCCGCCGCCTGCCTCGCGGGGGCCGCCGTGCTGCCCGGCATCGTCATCGGGGCATACTACCTGCGCTAGGGCGAGAGCAGCGCCACCTCGCCGAGTTCGGCGAAGCGCACCGTGGCCCACTTGCCGGACGGCACCGGCGTCTTGCCGGTCCACGAGCCGCAGGTGACGAACTCGCCGGCGCGCAATCCGCCGGCCCACACCGCGCCGACATTGGCCAGCCACACCACCAGCCGCAGCATGTCGCCGGCCGGGTTGCCGACGCGCGACACCGGCTCGGCGTCGCCGACCGCCTGGGTGACGCCGAGGTCGGCGAAGGCGAGGCCCTGCCAGCCCTCGACGCCGGGGCCGTGGACGAAGCCGCCGTGCATCTGCGTGTCGGCCAGGTTGCTCGCCGCGTCGACCGCGTCGGGATCGAGGAAGCGGCTCTGCAGCCACTCGATCGCCGGGTGCGCGGAGCCTATCGCCGCCACCACCTCCTCGCGCGAGTACGGCTCGGTGCGCGGCGGCAGGCCGGCCTTCATGCGGAACGCCACCTCGGCCTCGATCAGCAGCGGCACGCCGGGCGCCACGCCGGGCAGCGCCGCGGAACCCCCGGTGATGCCGTCGAGCGGCATCGGCCCACACACGATGGGGGCGTCCGGCCCGGCGGCGCCCACCTTCTAGCCGCCGATCTCGCCCAGCGCCGCCATCACCCGGCGCTGGACCTCGTAGGCCGAAGGCTCGTCCTCCGGCGCATACCCGTCGGGCAGCCGGTCGAGCCGCTCCGCAGGGTTGCGGCGGGCCAGCAACAGCAGCAGCGCCGCGTGCTGGACTGGGTCGTGAAGCTGGTCGGACATGGCGGCTCTCCCGGCAGGCTGATGCGGACAACTGGACGTGGCGGCATTTCTGGCACAGAACGCGGCGATGCACAGCTTCCGCTCATGGCGCGGCCTGCCGCCCGAGGCGCGCGGCGCGGCGGTCGCCCTCGGCAACTTCGACGGCGTCCACCTCGGCCACGCGCAACTGCTGCACGCCGCCCATGCCGCCCGCCCCGACGCGCCCCTGGCGGTGCTGAGCTTCGAGCCGCACCCGCGCGAGCTGTTCCGCCCCGACGACCCGCCGTTCCACCTGACGCTGCCGGCGGAACGCGCCCGCCTGCTCGGGGCGCTCGGCGTGCGCTGCCTGTACGAGCTGCCGTTCGACCGCGCCTTCAGCGAGATCGGGGCCGAGGCGTTCGTGGACGAGGTGCTGTGCCGCGGCCTCGACGCCCGGCACCTGGTATGCGGCGCGGACTTCGCGTTCGGCCACCGCCGCGGCGGCGACGTGGCGTTCCTGGCGGCGCGCGCCGAGGCGCTGTCCATCGGCCTCACGGTGGTGCCGCCGCTGTCCGACGAGGCCGGGGCTTTATCGTCGAGCCGCGTCCGCCGGCTGCTGCAGGACGGCTACCCGGAGCGCGCCGCCCTGCTGCTCGGCCGCCCGTGGTCGGTCGTGGGCGAGGTGGCGCACGGCGACAAGCGTGGCCGCACGCTCGGCTTCCCGACCGCCAACGTCCCGCTGGGCCGTCACCTGGAGCCGGCGCGCGGCGTCTACGCGGTGCAGGTGACGCTCCCCGACGGCTCGGCGCATCCCGGCGTCGCCAACATCGGCCGCCGGCCCACGGTGAACGCCGGGCCGGAAAGCCGGCTGGAGGCGCACCTGTTCGACTATGCCGGCGACCTGTACGGGCAGGTGATCTCGGTCGCCCTGATCGCGTTCCTGCGCGACGAGCGCCGCTTCGACGGCTTGGAGGCGTTGCGCGCGCAGATCGCGGTGGATTCCGCCGATGCGCGCCGTTTGCTTGACCAGTTGGCGGGCGTCTCCGCATAACCCGCGCATGAGCATAACCCGCGCATGAGCGACGTCCCCGACTTCCGCAACGACTACCGCGACACCGTGTTCCTGCCCAGCACCAGCTTCCCGATGCGCGGCGACCTGCCCCGGCGCGAGCCGGCGACCCTGGCGCGCTGGAATGGGATGGGGCTGTGGGACCGCCTGCGCGAGGACAGCCGCGGGCGGGCGAAGTTCATCCTGCACGACGGCCCGCCCTACGCCAACGGCCACCTGCACATCGGCCACGCGCTCAACAAGATCCTCAAGGACGTCATCAACCGCGCCCACCAGATGAGCGGCCGCGACGCGCTGTACGTCCCTGGCTGGGACTGCCACGGCCTGCCTATCGAGTGGAAGATCGAGGAGGCCTACCGCAAGTCCGGCCGCAACAAGGACGCGGTGCCGATCCTGCAGTTCCGCGCCGAGTGCCGCGCCTACGCGCAGGAATGGCTCGACGTGCAATCGGCCGAGTTCCAGCGGCTCGGCGTGCTCGGCGACTTCGCGCACCGCTACGCCACCATGGATTTCGCCTCCGAGGCGGCCATCGTCGGCGAGATCGGCCGCTTCCTGCTCAACGGCGCGCTGTACCGCGGCCTGCGCCCGGTGATGTGGTCGACGGTCGAGAAAACGGCGCTGGCCGAGGCGGAGATCGAGTACCACGACCACACCAGCACCACCGTCTTCGTGCGCTTCCCGCTGCTCGATGGACCGGGCGACCTGGCAGGCGCCGCCGTCGCGATCTGGACCACGACGCCCTGGACCATGCCCGCGAACCGCGCCGTGGCCTACGGCGACAGCATCGAATACGCGCTGGTCCGGGTCGACAGCGTGGCCGAAGGGTCGCTGGCGCGGCCGGGCGAGCGCCTGCTGGCGGCGCTGGCGCTGCTGCCGCAGGTCTGCGCCGAAACCGGCATCGCCACCCACCATATCCTGCGTGTGCTGCCGGGCGCCGATCTCGCCGGGTTGTTGTGCGCGCATCCCCTGCGGGGCCGTGGCTACGATTACGACGTGCCGCTGCTGCCCGCCGATTACGTCACCACCGAGCAGGGCACCGGCTTCGTCCACACCGCCCCCGGCCACGGCGAGGAGGACTTCGCGCTCGGCCGGGCGCATGGGCTGGAGGTGCCGGACACCGTGGCCGACGACGGCCGCTTCAACGCCTGGGTGCCGCTGTTCGCCGGGCTGTACGTCCACAAGGCCGCCGACGCGGTGTGCGCGGCGCTGGCCGAGGCCGGCGGCCTGCTGGCACGCGGCACGCTGCGCCACTCGTACCCGCACTCGTGGCGCTCCAAGGCGCCGCTGATCTACCGCGCCACGCCGCAATGGTTCATCCGCATGGACGGGCCGGAGAACATCCGCGGGCGGGCGCTGGAAGCCATTGCCGCGACCGACTTCGTGCCGGAAAAGGGCCGCGTCAGGCTCGCCTCCATGGTCGCCGGGCGGCCCGACTGGTGCATCAGCCGGCAGCGTGCCTGGGGCGTGCCGATCGCCGTGTTCGTCGAGCGCGCAACCGGCGAGGCGCTGCGCGACGCCGAGGTGATGGCGCGCATCGAGCAGGCGTTCCGCGACGAGGGCGCCGACAGCTGGTACTCCTCGCCGCCGTCGCGCTTCCTCGGCGACATGCGCGACCCGGCCGCCTACGAGCAGGTCATGGACATCGTCGACGTTTGGTTCGAGAGCGGCTCCACGCACGCCTTTACCCTGGAGGCGCGCGGCCTGCCGTGGCCGGCGGACCTCTACCTCGAAGGCTCCGACCAGCACCGCGGCTGGTTCCAGTCGTCGCTGCTGGAGGCGGTCGGCTCGCGCGGGCGGGCGCCGTTCAAGGCAGTGCTGACGCACGGCTTCACGCTCGACGAGCAGGGCCGCAAGATGAGCAAGTCGTTGGGCAACGTCACCGCGCCGCAGGAGGTCAGCGACAAGTACGGCGCCGACATCCTGCGGCTGTGGGTGATGAACGCCGACACCGCCGAGGACCAGCGCATCGGCCCGGAGATCCTCAAGCAGCAGGCCGAGCTGTACCGCCGCCTACGCAACACCCTGCGCTGGCTGCTCGGCAGCCTCGACGGCTTCACGCCGGCCGAGCGCATGCCGTTGGCCGAGCTGCCGGAGCTGGAACGCTGGGTGCTGCACCGGCTCAGCGAACTCGACGCGCTGCTGCGGCGCGCGGTCGAGACGCATGACTGGACCGGGGTATACCCGGCGATCCACGCCTTTTGCGCCGGGGACCTGTCGGCGTTCTACTTCGACATCCGCAAGGACGCGCTGTACTGCGACCGCGCCGACGCGACCGTCCGGCGCGGCGCCCGCACCGTGCTCGACCACCTGCACCGCTGCCTTTGCACCTGGCTCGCCCCGGTCCTGGCGTTCACCGCCGAGGAAGCCTGGACCGCGCGCTTCGGCGAGCACTCCAGCGTCCACCTGCAGGAGTTCCACGACGTGCCGCCAGAGTGGCAGGACGAGGCGTTGGCGCTGCGCTGGCAGGCGATCCGCAGCATCCGCAAGAGCGTCAACGAGACGCTGGAGGGCGAGCGCCGCGACGGCCGCATCCGCAGCTCCCTGGAAGCCAGCCTGCAACTCGGCTTCGCCGACGGCGAGGCCTGGCTGGATGCCGCCGAGTGGGCCGAATTGTGCATCGTCTCGCGGGTCGGCGTGACCTTGGCGGAGCAGGCCAGCTTCGCGGTCGAGAAGGCTCCCGGCCACAAGTGCGCCCGCTGCTGGAAGGTGCTGGAGGAGGTCGGCGATGTGGCCGCGCACCCGACGCTGTGCCTGCGCTGCGCCGACGCCGTGCAGTCCGGCCCCGTGCAGTCCGGCCCCGTGCAGTCCGGCCCCGTGCAGCGCGCGGCGTGACCCGCGACCGGCGGCTGGTCCGGGCTGGGGTGGTTGCGGCGTCGCTGGTGCTGCTGGCCGACCAGGCGAGCAAGTACTGGGTGCTGGAGGTGCTGCAGCTGCCGCGGCTCGGCAGCGTCGCCGTGCTGCCGGCGCTGAACCTGACCATGGTGTGGAACCGCGGCGTCACCTTCGGCCTGCTGAACGGCCTTGGCGGCAGGCTGGGCAGCGTGCTGCTGGCGGCGGTGGCGCTAGCCGTGGTGGTGGCGCTGGGCGTCTGGCTGCGCCGGGCCGAGCGGCTGTCGGTCGCCGTGGCGCTGGGCGTCATCGCCGGCGGGGCGGTCGGCAACGTGGCGGACCGGCTGCGCTTCGGCGCGGTGGTCGACTTCATCCACGCGCACGCCTGGGGCTGGTCCTGGTACGTGTTCAACCTTGCCGACGCCTCCATCGTGTGCGGCGTGGCGGCGCTGGTGCTGGACGGGATGTTCGACCGCTCGGCGGCGCGTCCCGCCGCTTCGCGATGATTGCGGCGCGCATTGGGTGGCGCTATAGATTTGTCAATGAACGGTAGATACTCATTCCGCGTCCTGCTCCCGGCCGCCTGCCTGGCGACCGGACTGGGCGTGGCCGGTTGCAGCGGCGAGGACTTGTCGCGGCAGATCGGCATCACCCGCGACGTCCCGGACGAGTTCCAGGTCACCACCCGCGCGCCGCTGTCGATGCCGCCCGACTTCACGCTGCGCCCGCCCAGCCCCGGCGCGCCGCGCCCGCAGGAACTCACCGCGCCGCAATCGGCCGAGGCGGCGCTGGCGCCGCAGACCGCAATCGGCGCTGCGGACAGTCGGCAGACGGGCGGTCAGGCGGGCGGCCAGACGGCGGGGGGCTCCAGCCCAGGTCAGACGGCGCTGCTCGGGGCGCTCGGCAAGTCGGCTCCCGCCGACATCCGCGAGAAGCTGCAGCACGACGCCGCCGTCGATTCGCCCGGCCCCGGCATCACCGACCAGCTAATGTTCTGGCGCAAGACGCCGCAGCCTGGCGTGGTGGTCGATCCGCAGAAGGAGCAGCAGCGGCTGCGCGAGAATGCGGCGCTCGGCCGCAACGTCGACGTCGGCGACACCCCGATCATCCAGCGCACCCAGCGCGGCGGCCTGCTCGACGGCATCTTCTGACGCCGGTAAAGCTGCGCGCGCAACGTCCGCAGGAGGCTTCGATGGACACCCATTTCGACCCCAGCGCCCAGGCCTGGGCCGCCGTCATGCAGCTGGCCAGCCGGCCCAACGCGGCGGCCATCCGCCCGCTGTTCGCGGCCGACCCGCGGCGCGCGGCGCGCTTCACCGCAACCCTCGACGACCTTACGCTCGACGTGTCCAAGACCTCGCTCGGCGACGACGCGCTCGACGCACTGCTGGCGCTGGCCCAGGCGGCCGACCTCGACGGCTTCCGCGCCCGGCTGTTCGCGGGCGAAGTGGTCAACCCGACCGAGGGCCGCAGCGCCATGCACATGGCGTTGCGCGCGCCGCCCGACGCGCACATGTGCGCGACCCTGCCGGACGGCGTCGACGAGGCCTCCGACCTGACCGCGGCCGAGCTGGCGCGAATGCAGGATTTCGTGCGCCGGGTGCATGACGGCAGCCTGCGCGGCGCCACCGGCCAGACCTTCGACACCGTGCTCAACATCGGCATCGGCGGCTCCGACCTCGGCCCGCGCATGGCGACCGAGGCGCTGACCCTGGTGCATGGCGGCAAGCTGCGCGGGCGGTTCCTGTCCAACGTCGACGGCCACGCCTTCGCCGCCATGTCGCGCGACATGGACCCGGCGCGCACGCTGGTGCTGGTCGCCTCCAAGACCTTCACCACGCTGGAGACGCTGACCAACGCGCGGGGGGTGCGCGAGTGGCTGGTGGCCGCACTCGGCGAGGCCGCGGTCGGCGCGCATTTCGCGGCGCTGTCGACCAACAAGGCGGCGGTGGAGAAGTTCGGCATCGCTAGCGAGCGCATGTTCGGCTTCCGCGACTGGGTTGGCGGGCGCTACTCGCTGTGGTCGGCGATCGGCCTGTCGATCGCCCTGGCCGCCGGCTGGGAGGCGTTCCAGTCGATGCTCGACGGCGGCCACGCCATGGACGAGCACTTCCTGGCCGCGCCGCACCGCGAGAACCTGCCGGTGCTGCTGGCGCTGACCGGCATCTGGCACATCGACGGGCTTGGCTTGCGGACCCACTGCGTGCTGGCCTACGATGACCGCATGCGCCGCTTCCCGGCCTACCTGCAGCAGCTGGAGATGGAGAGCAATGGCAAGTCGGTGACGCTGGACGGCGAGCCGGCGACGCGCCCGACCTGCCCGGTGGTGTTCGGCGAACCCGGCACCGACGCGCAGCACAGCTTCATGCAGCTGGTCCACCAGGGCACCCAGCCGGTGCCGGTCGACTTCCTGCTGGCGGCAGTGCCCGACCACGGCCACCCCGAGGCGCACCGCATCCTGGCCGCCAACGCCTTCGCCCAGTCCGAGGCGCTGCTGCGCGGCAAGACCCGCGCCGAGGTCGAGGCCGAGATGCGCGGCAAGGGCACGGCGGAAGCCGAGATCGCCGCTGTGGCGCCCGCCCGGGTGTTCGCCGGCGACCGCCCAAGCAACACGATCCTGTTCAAGCGCCTGGATGCGTTCACGCTGGGCCGGCTGATCGCGCTGTACGAGCACAAGGTCGCGGTGCAGGGCTGGCTGTGGGGCATCGACAGCTTCGACCAGTGGGGCGTCGAGCTGGGCAAGGTGCTGGCCGGCGGCATCCTGCCGGCGCTGCAACCGGGCGCCAGCATCGACGCCGCCGCGCATGACGGCTCGACGGTGGGCCTGGTCGAGCGCTTCCACGCCCTGCGCGCCCAGGATGCCGCTTCCCCGCTCTGAGCCGACGGCGGCGGGCCGCATCCGGCTGCTGCCGGAGCGGGTGGTCAACCGCATCGCTGCCGGCGAGGTCATCGAGCGCCCGGCGGCGGCGGCCCGCGAGCTGGTCGAGAACGCGCTCGACGCCGGGGCCACGCGCATCGCCGTGGCGCTGCACGCCGGCGGCATCGAGCGGATCGAGGTCGCCGACGACGGCCACGGCATGGACGCCGACGAGTTGGCGCTGTGCGTCCGGCGTCACGCCACCTCGAAGCTGCACGACGAAACGCTGGTGCGGATCGCCACCCTCGGCTTTCGCGGCGAGGCGCTGCCCAGCATCGGCGCGGCGGCGCGGCTGAGCATCACCACCCGCCCGCACGGCGCGCCGCACGGCTGGTCGCTGCACGTCGAGGGCGGCGTGGTCGGCGAGGTGACGCCCGCCGCGACCCCGCCCGGCACGGCGGTCTGCGTGCGCGACCTGTTCTTCGCCACGCCGGCGCGGCGCAAGTTCCTGAAATCGCCGCGCGCCGAGGCCGACGCCAGCGAGGCGGCGGTACGTCGGCTGGCGATGGCGGCGCCCGGCGTCGCGTTCCGGCTGGAGTGCGACGGCCGTGTTGCGTTCGACCTGCCGGCGCAGGACTCCCTGGCCCGCGTCGCCGCCCTGCTCGGGCCGGAGGCGGCGGCGGCGTTGCTGACGGTGGCCGGCAGCCGCGACGCGTTGCTGCTGGCCGGCTTCGCCTGCACGCCGGCGATGACCCGCGCCACCGTCGCCGGGCAGGTGCTGGTGGTCAACGGCCGTCCGGTGTCCGACCCGGTGCTGCGGACCGCCGTCCGGGTGGCCTACCGCGACGTGGCGGCAGCCGGTCGGCACGCCGTCGTGGCGCTGTTCCTGACGGTGCCGCCCGACGCGCTCGACGTGAACGTGCATCCGGCCAAGGCGGAGGTGCGCTTCGCCGACGCCGACGCGGTGCGCTCGCTGGTGATCGGCGCCCTGCTGCGGACCTTGGCGGTTGGCGCCGGCGTGGCCACCCCTGCGCTGCGGTTCGCGCCGCGCCCGTCGCTGCGGCTGCTGTCGCGTTCGGCCGCTTCGCAGTCGCCAGGCGGATTTGCCGAAGCCCCGCTGCCGTTCGATGCGGCTCCGGCGGCGCGAATGCTGGCGGAGCCGCCGCCGCCCGACGCCGACCACCCGCTAGGCGCGCCGGTGGCGCAGGTGCTCGACACCTACGTGATCGCCGTGGCCGGCGATGGCAGCCTGGTGCTGGTCGACCAGCACGCCGCGCACGAGCGGCTGACGCACGAGGCGATCCGCGACCAGATGCTGGCCGGCGGCGTGCGCGCGCAGCCGCTGCTGATCCCGGCCGTGGTCGAGCTGCCGCCCGGCGACGCGCAGCGCCTGCTCGACCATGCGGCGACCCTGGAGCGGCTCGGCTTGGCATTGGAGAGTTTCGGTCCCGGCACTGTCCTGGTGCGCGCCCTGCCGGCGGCGCTCGGCGCGCCCGACCCCGCGCCGTTGCTGCGCGACCTCGCCGACGAGCTGGGCGAGGCCGGCGAGGCCACGGCGCTGGAGGCGCGGCTTGACGCCATCATCGCCCGCATGGCCTGCCACGGCAGCATCCGCGCCGGGCGGCGGCTGAATGCGCCAGAGATGTCGGCGCTGCTGCGGCGCATGGAGGCGACCCCGCGCGCCGCCACCTGCAGCCACGGCCGCCCGACCTTCCTGAAGCTGTCGCGGGCCGAGATCGAGCGGCTGTTCGGACGTCGTTGAAGCGGGGCGGCGTTAAAGTTTACGCAGCACGGCGTCGCAGTACATGTTCGGCTCCAGGGCGAAGTAGATCATCTCCCAGTTCTCGGCGACCATGAACTCGTTGGTCGCCTGGATCACGCCATACGGGCCGCCGGCGTCCGCCATGATGTAGTCGTTCATGATGAGCGTGCCGCCCGGCTTCATCTTGCGCTTGATGACCGACAGCTCGCGCGCCACCGAATCGTAGCTGTGGTCGGCGTCGAGGTACAGGATGTCGACGCTGCCGTCAGCCAGCCCTTGCAGCGCGACCGTGCTGTCCCGCTCGATCACCGAGGCCTTGCCGGCGCGGATCACCGCCTCGAACCGCCTGCGGTAGAACTCGCCGTGGGTCAGCTCGCCGAACCAGTGGCTGCGCGGCTGGCCCCAGAACAGCGGCAGGTCGTGCAGCTGGAAGGTGTCGATGGCGATGAAGTGGCCGGGTTCGCACTCGCGGATCAGGTGCTCCGAGAAGCCGCCGAGCGCCACCCCCACCTCCACCACGACGCCGCTCTTGGGCAGCAGCGGCAGCACGTCCAGGCGGTTCGGCAGCATGCGGGCGTTGGCCAGCAGGTGCGGCGGCAGCCTCGGCGCCGGACGCACCGGCGCTGGGCTGGGCGCCGGTTCGGGCATCGACGCCGACGCGGCCGGCCGCAATGTCCGCAACAGGCGTGGCAGCATGTCGTTCATTTCTGATTTCTTTACCGGAACGTCTTGCCCCGGCATAGAATTAAACCGAAACGAATGCCACAGCCATCATCTGCTGCTGACCGCCGCCGGCGTGCGCGAGCCGCAGAATCGCCGAGTCGAGGTCATCCTGCGTCAACAAGTCACGCCCGCGGATGGCCGGCAGAATGGTGCGTATCGTCGTACCGAAGGGCGGCAAAGGCGTTTGCCTCGAACTCGGCTTGGGCGCGCGAGATGCCGAGGTCCTTCAACATCCGGTCGTCGAGCTGCTCCAGTTGGCGGCGCATCGTCCGGGCCTCCATCGCGTGTTCGAGGCCATGCCAGAGACGAGCCACCAAAGCAGCCATCGAAACCTCCTTGTTGATGGACAGCCACAAGGTCGCCTGTCGCTCGGGATGATGGAAACGAATTGCTTTCATCAGAGCTATCAACAACACTGATGATCATGCAAATCCCTTCGGCGATCGACCCCGACCTGCTGCGTGCCTTCGCCTTCATCGCCGAAGAGGGCAGCTTCACCCGCGCCGCCGAGCGGGTGGGGCGCACGCAGTCGGCGGTGTCGATGCAGGTGCAGCGGCTGGAGGCGCTGCTGGGCCAGCGCGTGCTGCAGCGCGGCAAGGGCGGCGCGGTGCAGCTGACCCCGCACGGCCAGTACCTGCTGGAGCGGTCGCGCGACCTGCTGGCGCTCAACGACGAGATCTGGACCGCCTTCCACGCGCCGTCGGTGCAAGGCACGGTGCGGCTCGGCACCCCGGACGACTACGCGCTGACCCACCTGCCCGGCGCGCTGAAGCGGTTCGCCGAAACCCATCCGGCGGTCGAGGTCGACGTGCTGTGCATGCCGAGCAGCGACCTGGTCGACCGGCTGCGGGCGGGCGGGCTGGACCTCACCCTGTGCAGCAAAGGCAGCGAGCCGCCGCACTGGCCGGCGACTGAGCTGTGGCGCGGGCCGCTGCACTGGATCACCGCCGAGCGCCATTCGCCGCATCGCCGCGACCCGCTGCCGTTGGCGCTGGCGGCGGCCGACTGCGCCTGGCGCGCCGCGGCGCTGCGCAGCCTGGACCGCATCGGCCGGCGCTACCGGGTCGCGTACACCTCGGCGACCCTGGCCGGCACCCATGCGCCGGTGCTGGCCGGGCTGGCGGTCACGGTGTCGCCGATCACCTGGCTGCCCGACGGCCTGCGCGCGCTGCCGCCGGACGACACGCTGCCGGCGCTGCCGGACTGCGCCATCCTGCTGCTGCAGGCACGCGAGCCACGGGAAAAGGTGGCGGAGGTGCTGGCCGAGCATATCGCCGCGAGCTTCGGCATCAGGCCGCCAAGTACCTAAAGCCCAGCCTCGACCACGATCGGCGAGCCGTCGGCGAAGCGCGAGAAGCGGAACGGCGTCGGGTCGACCAGCGGCGGCGCGCCGGTGGCGAGGTCGGCGGCGAGCCGTCCGGCGGCTGGGCCGATGCCGAAGCCGTGGCCGGAGAAGCCGGTCGCCACCACCAGCCCCGGCACCGCCGCGACTGGGCTTATCACCGGCACCGCGTCGGGTGTCACGTCGATCAGCCCGGCCCATTGCTGCACCACCTGCATGCCGCCGAAGCCGGGGAACATCGCCGTCAGCCGCCGCGCGGCGCGGGCGTTGACCGCCGTGTCGGGGGCCGGATCGAGCACCCGGATCGCCTCGAACGGGCTCGGCGCGTCGAGCTTCCAGCGCCTGGGCGTGTGCGCCTCGGCCATGAACCGGCCGTCGAGGCGCGGCCGCAGGCCCTTCCACTCGGCCTTCAGCGCCGGCAGGAACTCGCGCGCGAAGGCGAAGCTGTCCGGCACCAGCGGCACGATGTTGCCGTGGCCGTTGGCGATGCTGTAGCCGCCGTCGAGCCGCTTGCGGAAGGCGAACTCGCCGAGCCAGGCCGAGGTCTCCGGCAGCCCCGGCAGCGGCGCGGTCCGCAGCACCGACGACAGCACCTTGAGCTGTGGCAGGCGCAGGCCGAGGCTGCCGCAGAACAGCCGCGACCACGCGCCACCGGCCAGGATCGCCGTGTCGCAGGCGATGCGCCCGCGCTCGGTCACCACGCCGGCGACCCGCCCGGCAACGAGGTCGAGGCCGCGAACCGCGCAGCCGGTGAGGATCGAGGCGCCTAGGCGGCGGGCGGCGAGCGCCATCGCCGAGGCCGCCCGCTGCGGCTCGGCGCGGCCGTCGCTGGCGGTGTACAGCCCGCTGGCGATGGGCTTGGCCGCGCCCGGCAGCAGCTCGGCGATCTCGGCGGCCCCGACCTGGCGGCTATCCATCTGGTACGGCTGCGCCAGTTCCAGCCATTTTGCCTGGTGCTGCCGTTCGGCGTCGTCGCGGGCCGCGTAGAGCACGCCGCAGGTGCGGAACCCGGTCTCCGCCTCGACGGCGCGGTTCATGCCCTCCCACATCCGCAGGCTCTCGATGATGAGCGGGATCTCGCGCCCGTCGCGGCCGGTCTTGCGAACCCAGCCCCAGTTGCGGCTCGACTGCTCGCCGGCGATGTGGCCCTTCTCGCACAGCGCCACGCTGATGCCGCGCTGCGCCAGCGCCAATGCCGCGCTGACGCCGATGATGCCGCCGCCGATCACCACCACGTCGCAGCGCGCCGGCAGGCTGTCGTCGCCGGCGACCGGCATCGGTTCGGGACCCATTGCATTCTCCTCGTGGCGACGCCGCAGGATACCCGGAATCCAGCTTTCGCAAACCGTTGCGACATCGGCGCCTGGCAAACTTGCGTCGTTGCCGGCGTTGTCGCCAACCAACAGCGGCCCGTCGTGAAGCACCTCCCTCCCGCCTGCAAAGTCGCTATCGCCATTCCGGTCAAGGACGAAGCGGAGCGCATCGGCGATTGCCTGCGCGCGCTCGGCTGGCAGGGCGGCGGCCACCAGGCGCAGATCGTGCTGCTGCTGAACAACTGCAGCGACGCCACCGCCGCCGTGGTGCGGGCGTTGCAGCCCAGCCTGCCGGCGGTCGTCCACCTCGTCGAGTGCGTGCTGCCGCCGGAGCAGGCCTCGGCCGGTCACGCCCGCCGCGTCGCCATGCAGCACGCGGCCCGGCTGCTGCATCCGGACGGCGTGCTGCTGACCACCGACGCCGACAGCCGGGCCGCCCCGGACTGGGTTTCCGGCAACCTCGCGGCGATCCGCCGCGGCGCCGACGCGGTTGCCGGGCAGGCGGTGATCGACCCGGTCGAGGCGGCGCTGATCCCGCGGCGCCTGCACGAGGACGACGCCCGCGAGTGCGCCTACGCCGACCTGCTGGACGAGGTCGACGCGCTGCTCGACCCCGACCCGGCCGACCCGTGGCCGCGTCACAGCGAGCACTCCGGGGCCAGCATCGCCGTGACGCTGGACGCCTACCGCCGGGTCGGCGGCGTGCCGGCGGCGCCGACCGGCGAGGACCGCGCGTTCATCGCGGCGCTGCGGCGGATCGACGCGCGCATCCGCCACGCGCCCGGCCTGCAGGTGGCGGTGTCCGGCCGCATCGTCGGACGCGCCGCCGGCGGCATGGCCGACACCATCCGCCGCCGCATCGTGCGGCAGGATCCGACGGTCGACGACCGCCTGGAGCCGGCCCGCGACCGCGCCCGCCGAGCCGCCTTGCGGGCGGCGTTCCGGGAGGCCCGCGACAGGCTCGCCTTGCCGCCCGCGTTGGCCGTGGCACTCGAAGTCGGCATCGACGAGCTGGCGGCGGCCCTGGCGTTGCCGTTCGCCGGCGCCGGCTGGGCGATGCTGGAAGCGTGCAGCCCAATCCTGCAACAAAATCCGGTGCTCCGCGACGATCTGGCGCGCGAGACCCGGCAGGCCCGGCAAATCCGCGACCGGCTGCGTAGCCGGGTCAGCAATCCCGCCGCAGCAGGTCGAGCCGGTACTGCGCTTCCCGCCGCTGCAGCGGCGGCGTAAGTCCCGCCGCCGCCCCTGCCTCGGCGATGAACAGCCCCGCCGCCTCGTCGCCGGTGCAGGGCGAGTTGGTCGGCCCGGTCCAGTTGACCAGCAGCGCCACGCCCCCCGGCGCGAGGCTCGCGGCCGCGAGCCGGGCGGTGGCGGCGAGGTCCTCGGGGCCAAGGAAGTAGAGCACCTCGGACAACACGATCAGGTCGAACGTCCCCGGCTCGAACGTCCCCGGCGGCCACTCCGCCGGGATGTGCAGCCGGCGGAGTTCGACATGCGGCAGGCCGGCGCAGTTGTCCCGTGCGGCGGCGAGCGCCGCCTCGGACACGTCCACCGACAGCAGCGCGTCGCACCGTGCCGCCAACAGGCGGGTCAGCACGCCGATGGAGCAGCCGACCTCGAAGCCGGCCGCGAAGCGTCCCGGCGGCAGGGCCGCGAGGGTCGCCGCATACTTGTCGCGCTCGTACTGGCTGGTATGGAAGCCCCACGGGTCGGGATCGCGGGCGTACAGCCTGTCGAACACCTCCGGCGGCCAGGAGCTGCGGTCCCCTACCATGGGGTGTCGAGGAACACCTCGTAGGGCCGTTCGAACACCGCCAGCAAGCCGGGCGGCAGCTGGAAGCCGCCGGGGTCGTCGTCGACCAAGCCGCCATGCTGCGAGGCATGCGCCGCGATGGCCCGCCGCTTGGCCGCCAGGTGCGCCGAGATGTCGAGCCGCCAGCCGTCGACCGCCGCCCGCGGCAGCACGGCGTCCAGCGGCAGCGTCCAGCCCCAGACCGGGTACGACAGCAGCCGGACGCCCTCGGCCCGGGCCAGGGCTATGGCCATGGCGGCGGCGGCCTCGTGGTCGCAGTGCGGATCGTGGCGCCAGGGAGCGACGACCACCCCGCAACCTCCGTGGCGGAACAGCCGCGCCAGCTCGGCCACCGCCCGCTCGAAGCCGGGTCCGGCCAGCGGGGCGGCGGTGTCGGGCAGGCCGAGGAAATGCAGCCGGTCGCGCGGCAGGCCAAGCAGTCCGGTCGCCGCCGCCGCCTCCCGCTCGCGCAAGGCACGCAACCGCGCCGGCGGAGTGTTCGGATGCGAGCCAACCCCGTCGGTGAGGATGGCCACGACCGGCGGCCGGCCCTGCGCGCAAGCCTCGGCGATCAGGCCGCCGCAGCCCAGCGACTCGTCGTCGGCGTGCGGCGCCAGCACCAGCGCCGGGCCACCGGGAAGCAGCGCCTCCAGCCCGCACGACGGCAGCGCCTCGAATTGTCGCAGCGCGTCGCCGGCCCGCATCGGGGCGATACCGTCAAGCATCGGGCAACTCGCGCTCGGTGAACCAGCGCGCCGCCTCGTCCAGGATCTCGTCCGGGGCCGGCTGGCGCAGGTAGGTGGCGAGGTCGCGCAGCATCCGCTCGACCGGGTTCGACTGCACCAGGCAGGACAGCCCGAGCGAGCGCTGCACCACCCGCATCGCCTCCAGGCAGGCAGCCTCGACGGCAATCCGCGCCAGGTTGACGTAGCCGGCCACGTCCTCGGGCACGTCCAGGCCGCCCTCGGCGATCACCGCCGCCTTACGCACCCACAGCGAGGCGGTTTCCTGGGCGATCAGCATTGCGCCGATGCGAGCCGCCTGGTGCGGGTTGGCGTGGCGGTTGCGCCCCGCCAGTTGCCGCCGGGCCTCCGCGACCAGCGCCTCCAGCCCGCCCAGCGTCACCGCCGAGGTGCGCCACGCGCCGGCCGAGAACTCCGGCTGGCGCAGGTAGTCGCCCGGCTGCCCGATCAGCGCGTGGTCCGCGACCGCCAAGCCGTCGAAGCCCATGCTGCCGGTGCCGCACGCCCGCATCCCTTGCAGGTGCGTCCGCTCGGCCCCGACCCGCTCGCCCGGCTGCAACGCCGCCAGTACCATGCGCGAGCCGCCGTCCGGCGTCGCCGCCGTCACCAGCGCCCGGGTCGCGTAGCCGGCCGCCGAGCAGAACACCTTTCGCCCGTGCAGGACGCCATCCTCCAGGCGCAGCCGGTCCGGCAGCTCGGTGTTCCAGATGGCGAACAGGTGGCCGGCGTCGGCGTCGACGGCGGCGTCGCGGACCTGCTGTTCGGCGCCGTACAGCGCCACCAGCTTGAGCGCGTTCACGTGGCCCTCGAACACCCGGCCCACCGCCAGGTTGCCGCGCCCGATCAGACGCAGCAGTTCGAGCAGGCCAAGCGCCCCGGCCGGCTCGGCGCCCAGCCCGCCGCCGCCGGCCGTTCGCGGCAGCGGCGCGCCGTAGGCTCCCATGGCGTGCAGCGCGGCCAGCTCCGCCGCCGGGAACGCCGCCTGCGCATCCAGCGCCGCGGCGCTCTCCTGCCAGTCCGGAACCAGCGCCGCCATGCGGCCGAGCAGGTCGGCCGCCTCCAACTGATGCAAACTCACGTCTCCAAGCCGCGTGCCCGGACCAACGGCGCAGGATGGCGTGGCGTTCCCGGCGGCCTCGCCTCAGCGCTGCCGCAGGGCGGCGTACGGCGCCGTCATGGTGAATGTCACGCCCGCCGCCAGGTATTCGAGCTGCACCGTGGCGCCCAGCCCCTGCGTCAGGCTGCGCTCGATCAGCCGCGAGCCGAAGCCCTGGCGCTGCGGCGGCGACACCGGCGGCCCGCCCACCTCCTGCCAGCGGAAACGCAGGCACGGCTCGCCCCTCGACGTGTCGTGCCGCCAGGTCGCCTCGACATGCCCGTCCGGCGTCGACAGCGCGCCGTACTTGACGGCGTTGGTGCCGAGTTCGTGCAGCACCAGGGCGAACGACAGCGCCGCCCGCGGGCCTAGCGTCACGTCGTCGCCCTCGATGCGGAACCGGCCGCCTTCGCCGTGGTCCAGCAGCCGCACCGCGCCGTCGACCAGGCAGCGCAGGCTGGCCTCGGTCCAGCTGCCCTGCAGCAGCACGTCCTGCGCCTGCGCCAGCGCCAGCAGCCGCGCCGTGAAGGCCTGCCGCGCGTCGGACAGCAAGCCGTCGCCGCGCAACGTCTGCGAGGCGATGGCCTGCACCACGGCGAGGGTGTTCTTCACCCGGTGCGCCAGCTCCTGCATCAGCAGCCGCTGCCGCTGCTCGGCCAGCTTGCGTTCGGTGATGTCGACCGACGCGCCCGGCAGCCGGACCGCAGCGCCTCCGGCGTCGCGCACCAGGCGCCCGCGGGCCACCAGCCACCGCGGCGAACCGTCCGGCTGCATTACCCGGTATTCGCAGGCGACATCCTCGGCGCCGGCGAGCGCGCGCTTCAGCGCGGCGTCAAGCTCCGGCAGGTCGTCGGGATGAATGTGCCTGGTGTAGTCGGCAAGCGGCGCCCCCGCCGTGGCCGAGGCCGGGTCGATCTGGTACAAGCGCGCCGAGTTGGCGTCGGCGTAGACCATTTCGGCGGCAAGGTCGAAATCCCAGATGCCGATCATCCCGGACGCGCCGAGCGCCAGGTTGAGACGCTCCGTGCTCAGCGCCAGCAACTCCTCGGCCCGCTTCAGGTCGGTGATGTCGCGCCCGATCGACACCAGCCGCTCCGGGCTGCCGTCCGGCCCGGGCAGCGGCGAGATCACCACGTCCCACCATTTCGGGGCGCCGGCATGGGTCGGGCAGTAGCCCTGGAAACGTCCGATGCGGCCGGCGCGCGCCTCGGCCACCGCCGCCGTCGCCGCCGCGTGGCCGGCGCCGGTCCACACCCGCAGCCACGACAAGCCGATCGCCGCGTCGACGTCGGCGATCTCCATCGCGGCGATCCCGCCGGCGCTGATGAACTGGGTGCGCCCGTCGAGGTCGAGCACCACGATGCAGTCGCGGCTGGCGTCCAGGATCAGGCTGTTCAACCCCTGCGCCTCGCGCAGCGCGTCCTCGGCGAGCTTGGTCGCGGTGACGTCGCGCGACACCACCAGCAGCTTGGCCAGCGCGCCGTCGGGACCGCGGATTGGCGTGACCTGCACGTCCCACCACCTGGACGTGCCCACCATGGTGTCGGCGACGCCCTGGAACCGTCCCTTGCCGCCGGCCCGCGCCGCCGCCGCCGCGTCGAGCGCCAGCTGGTGCTTCTCGCCTTTCCACACATCGGTCCACAGGCGGCCCTGGATGTCCCTGAAGTCGGCGATCTCCATGATCCGCTGGCCGCCCTCGTTGATGAAGACGATGCGGGTCTGGAGGTCCAGCACCTTGATGCAGTCGCCCGACGAGGCCAGGACGCCGGCCAGGAACTCGGCGTCGGCCAGCCGGCGTTCGGTCGCCAGGTGCTGCGGCGTACGGTCGCGCAGCACCTTGACGAAGCCCCCCATAGGCCCGTCCGCGTCGCGCAGCGGCATCAGCGAGCCATGGGCGAAGAACCGGGAGCCGTCCTTGCGCTGCATCCAACGCTCGTCGACGCCAGGCGGCTCGCCGCGCAGCGCCGCCCGCATCTCGGCGGCCAGGGTGTCGGCCTGATTGTCCTCCGGCGTGAACAACGCGGCAGCCGAGCGCCCCAGCATCTCCGACTCGGTCCAGCCGAGCAGCTGCCGCGCGCCCTCGTTCCAGGTCGTGACGCAGCCATCCAAGTCCAGCGACACGATGGCGTAGTCGGTGACGCTCTCCAGCAGCGACTCGAAAAAGCGCTCGCGGGCCGAGGCCGCCGGTCCGGGGCTGGCGTCCTCCTGCGCGGATGGTCGCCTCGGGGCGGAGCTGCGCGTCGATGCCGGGGACATCGCGCCAGAAAGCAGCGGCGAGGCGAAGTGTCAACGCTCGATACATCGCGCGGGGCAACCATTGCGCGAGCGTCGTCAAAACGCCTACGCCGCCCGGAACACGCTGATCCGGGCGGCGCCGAGGACACGGCTGGCCAGCGGCTCGCCGAACATTTCCGTAACGGTTTCAGAGCGTCCGGTCTCGACCGCCAACAGCGCGCCGGGGGCGATCCAGCCGCGCGCCGCAAGCGCCGCGAGCGCCGCGCCGGCCAGCCCTTGGGCATACGGCGGATCGAGGAACAGCAGCTGGCAGGCGACGCCGGGCGGCGGCGCCGTGGCGTCGCCTGCCAGCACCCGGCAACGCTGCTCCGCCCGACACGCGGCGACGTTGGCGCGCAGCGTCGCGAGGGCGGCGCGGTCGCGCTCGATGAACGCCGCCTCGGCCGCGCCGCGCGACAGCGCCTCCAGCCCCAGCGCGCCGGTGCCGGCGAAGGCGTCGAGCACTCGCGCGCCCTCGATCCGCGCGCGACCGCCCCAGGGCGCGTGCAGCAGCATGTCGAACAGGGTCTGGCGCACCCGGTCGGCGGTGGGCCGGGTGGCTTGGCCCGGCGGGGCCGCCAGCGTGCGCCCGCGCCACTCGCCGGCGACGATCCGCATCGCCTAGTGCTGCGGCGCGTCGGCCGGGAGCTGTTCGCGCAGCACCTTGCCGGGCACCTCCTCCGCCGCGCCGACCAGCAGCGCGCCGAGCTGGAACGGGCCGTAGGCGACGCGGATCAGCCGGCTCACCTGCAACCCGAGATGCTGCATGACCCGCCGCACCTCGCGGTTGCGGCCCTCGCGCAGGCTGATGGACAGCCAGGCGTTGTCGCCCTTGCGGCTGTCTAGCGCCGCCTCGATCGGGCCGTACTTGACGCCCTCGACGGTGACTCCCCTGCCCAGCCGGGCCAGGTCGTCGGGACCGGGCGCGCCGAACACCCGCACCCGGTAGCGCCGCAGCCAGCCGTTGCTCGGCAGTTCGAGCCGCCGCGCCAGGGCGCCGTCGTTGGTCAGCAGCAGCAACCCCTCGCTGTTGAGGTCGAGCCGGCCCACGCTGACCACGCGCGGCAGGCCGGGCGGCAGCTTCTGGAACACCGTCGGGCGGTCCTGCGGGTCGCGGTGGGTGGTCACCAGCCCATCGGGCTTGTGGTAGCGCCACAGCCGGGTGCGCTCCGGCGCGTCGACCAGCCGCCCGCCCACGGTCACCAGGTCGCCCGGCGAGACGAAGGTGGCGGGGTGCGTCACCACCGCGTTGTTGAGCCGGACCTGCCCCTCGGCCAGCAGCTTCTCGGCGTCGCGGCGGCTGGCGACCCCGGCGCGGGCCAGCCACTTGGCGATGCGCTCGCCGCGCGGCGCGGCGGTCGTTGCATCGTGCGCGATATCGTCGTGGGCGTCCGGACCGTCGCTCATTTCGCCGCCGCGGCGACCAGGGCGGCGAAGATTCGGCTGTCGCCGGGGTCGATCAGGTATTCCGGGTGCCACTGCACGCCGAGGCAGAACCGCCGCCGCGGGTCCTCGATGCCCTCGATCACGCCGTCGGAGGCACGCGCGTTGACCACCGCGTGCGGGCCGGGGCCGCGCACCGCCTGGTGGTGCGCGGAGTTCACCGCCATCGTGGCCATGCCCACGATGCGCGCAAGCAGCGTGTCGGGCGTCACCGCGACCGGATGGCCCGCCTCGTGCCGCGGGTTGGGCTGCTCGTGCGCCAGCGCCGCCGGCAGCGCGTCGGGGATGTGCTGGATCAACGTGCCGCCGAGCGCCACCGCCAGCAGCTGTTGGCCGCCACAGATGCCCAGCACCGGCATGTCGCGCTCCAGCGCGCCGCGCAGCAGGGCGAACTCGGCCTCGGTGCGGCCTTGCTTCAGCGTCACGCTGCCGTGCCGCGCGGCGTCGCCGTACAGCTCGGGGTCCACGTCGAACGCGCCGCCGGTCACCACCAGCGCCGCGATGCGGTCGAGGTACTGTCCGGCCAGCGCCGCCCGGTGCGGCAACGCCACCGGCAGCCCGCCGGCCAGCACGATGGCGTCGCAGTAGTTGGCCCGCAGCGCGTACCAGGGATAGCGCGAGTAGCCACCCGGTTCCTCGCTGTCGAGAGTGACGCCGATGAGCGGGAGTTTGTCCATGCGCCGTTGCTAGTCCCCGCGACGGGTTGCGGGCAAGCTGGCCGCATGAATGCAATGACATGAACGCGATGACCTTGGCGCTCGACGAGGCTCGCGCGGCGGCGGCGCGGGGCGAGGTTCCGGTCGGCGCGGTGGTGCTCGACGCGCGCGGCGCGGTGCTGGCTTCGGCCGGCAACCGCACCGAGGAGCTGGCCGACGCCGCCGCCCACGCCGAGCTGCTGGCGTTGCGGGCCGCGGCAGCTTCCCTCGGCACGGCGCGGCTGGTCGGCTGCGACCTGGTGGTGACGCTGGAGCCATGCCCGATGTGCGCCGCGGCGAGCAGCCTGTTCCGCATCCGCCGGCTGGTGTTCGGGGCCTACGACCCGAAGGGCGGCGGGGTCGAGCACGGCGCGCGGATCTTCGCCGCAAGCTCGTGCCGGCACGCGCCGGAAGTGGTGGGCGGCGTGCGGGAACGTGATTCGGCAGAACTGTTGCGCGGGTTCTTTGTTGCCTTGCGAACCGGAGCGAAGTGAGGGCGGATGCCAGCGACCACCGAACCGATGCCGCACCAGCCCTGGCTGATCCTGCCGGGCTTCATGCCCGATGCGCTCGGGTTCGCCGTGCGGACCACGCTGGCGCTGCTGCTAGCCTACGGCGCGGCATTCTGGATGCAGCTCGACACCGCCTCCAGCGCCGGCATCACCGTGGCCATCGTGGCGCAGCCGGCGCCGGGCATGGCGATGTCGAAAGCGCTGTACCGCATTGCCGGCACGCTGCTCGGCGGGCTGGTGGGGATCGTCGTGGCGGCGGCGTTCGGACAGGACCGCACGGTGCTGCTGGCGGCGTTCACGCTGTGGCTCGGCGTCTGCACCTTCGTCGCCACGCTGCTGCGCGACTTCCGCTCGTACGGCGCGGTGCTGTGCGGCTACACCGTCGGCATCATCGCGGTCTCCAGCATCGACGCGCCGGCGGGGGCGTTGCTGGCGGCGCTGAACCGGGTGGCGGCGATCCTGCTGGGCGTCGCCGCGGTGGCGCTGGTCAACAGCCTGCTGGCGCGCTCGGTGGCGTTCGAGGCGCTGGTCGACAGCCTGCGCCGCAGCCTCGCGGACATGCGGGCCATCGCCGAAGCAGCGCTGCACGGCTCCCGCCCGGACGCCGCCGCCGGCATTCGGCGCGGCAGCGACGTGCTGGCGATGCAGACCCAGGCCAGCTACGCCGCGACCGAGCTGCCCGACGGGCGGCTGCGCGCCGCCGGCGCCCGCAGCGCCATCGCCGCCCTGCTCGGGATGCTCTCGGCCAGCCGCGCCCTGGGACTTGCCGACGCCACCGCCGACGAGGCGGCGAACATCCCGCGCGCCGGCACGCCGCGGCAGGCGTTCGTGATCGAGCGCACCGCCGACCTGCGCCGGCAGCGGCAATGGGCCGAGCAGGGGCTGGCGACGCTGGAGGAGGGCGAGCTGCCGACGCGGCGGGTCGTCCTGCGGGTGCATTACGACCTTGGCGGAGCGGCGCGCAACGCCGCGCGCACGGTGATCGCGGTGGGCCTCGGCTGCGTGTTCTGCGTGTACGCCGGCTGGAGCGGCGCCACCCTGCTGCTGATCCAGCAGGCGGCGTTCACGGCGCTGCTCGGCATGACGGTCAACCCGTCCGCGGCGGGCCTCGCGATGGGATATGCGCTGCCGTTCAGCGCGCTGGCGGCGGGGACCGTGGGGTTCGTGCTGCTGCCGCAGGTGTCCGGATTCGTGCCGTTCGCCCTGGCGGTCGGCGCCGTCGCCATGCTGGCGGGCCTGGCCGCGCGGCACTCGGCGACTGCCCGCTTCGGCCCCGGCCTGCTGCTGTACTTTACGCTGCTGCTGAGTCCATCCAACCCGCAGACTTACGACCTTGGCGCCTTCGCCAACAACTGCCTGACGCAGGTGCTCGCCGTGCTGTTCATGGTGCTGGCGTTCGAGCTGGTTTTGCCGGTGTCGCCGCGCCGGCGGCGGCGGCGCGTGGCGGAGGCGATCCGGGCCGACCTGCGCGCCATCCTGCGCCAAGGCGGCGACCTCGATCAAGCGGCGCGGCAGACGTTGAACTACGATCGGCTGTCGCAGGCCGAACTGTGGCTCGGCCGCCCCACCCCGGCGCGCCTGGCGGCGCTGCACCGCCTGTACGCCTTCGCCGAACTCGACACCGCGCTGCGCCGGGCCTGGTCGGGGCTGCACGCGGCGGCCCTCGACGCCCCGGCCCTGGCGCAACCGATCGCCGCTGCCCGCCGCAGCCTGCGGGAGTGCCAGCCGGAGGCGATGCTGGCGGCGGGACAGGCGCTGCTCGACCACCAAGACGCCACGTGCGACGCGGACGCGGCGCTGCGCGCCGTCTCCGGGCTGTACGGCGCGCAGTTCCTGCTGCGGCGCGAGATGCGCGCCCTGCGCCGCTACGGCGTGCTGGGGCGCTGACGATGTGGCGGGAGGTGAACGTCCTCGGCGTGTTCATGGCCCCTTTGGCGCTCTACATGCTGCTGGCGCTCGCGCTGTACCTGCCGTTGCGCCTCGTGCTGGTGTGGCTGCGGCTGCTTGCCTGGACCTGGAACACGCCGCTGGCCGAGACCGCGTTGTACGTCTGCATCCTGGGGGCGCTGGTGACATGGCTGTGAGGCTGCGCCCAACGGGGCGTCAAGGCGCGCGCCGTGTCGCGCGGGTAGCGGTCACCCTGGCGCTCCTGGCCGGCGCGGCGCTCGCCGGGGTGGGCATCTGGAACCATTACCTGACCGGCCCCTGGACCCGCGACGGACAGGTGCAGGCCGACGTGGTGAACATGGCACCCGAGGTGTCGGGGCGGATCGTCGCCCTGCACGTGCGCGACAACCAGACCGTGCATCGCGGCGAGCTGCTGTACGAGATCGACCCCACCGACTACCAGGTCTCGCTCGCCGCCGCCCAGGCCAACCTGCAAAGCAAGCGGGCGGACCTGCAATTGAAGCAGGGCGAGGCCGACCGCCGCGCCCAACTCACCACGCTGAGCACCTCGCAGGAGGAGGTGCAAACCTACCGCAGCAACGCCGCGGTGGCGGTGGCCGCCTTCGCCCAGGCGGAAACGCAGCTGAGCCAGGCGCGCATCGACATCGCCCGGACCAAGGTGGTCTCGCCGGTGAACGGCTACGTCACCAACCTGCTGCTGCGCGAGGGCGACTACGCGAACAAGGGCGGCCGCAACATCGCCTTGCTGGACAGCGACAGCTTCTGGATCGCGGCGTATTTCGAGGAGACCAAGCTGGAGGGCATCCATGTCGGCGACCGGGCGATGGCGGCGCTGATGGGCTACCGCGACCCGGTGATCGGCCATGTCGAGAGCATCGCGCGCGGCATCAACTCGCCCAACGCCGACCCCGGCACGCTGGGCCTGGCCAGCGTCAGCCCGGTGTTCACCTGGGTGCGGCTGGCGCAGCGCATCCCGGTACGCATCCACGTCGACGCCGTGCCGCCGAGCGTGCTGCTGGCCGCCGGGATGACCGCGACCGTGACGGTCGGGGCGAACGCCGCGGCCGACTCCCCGCACGGCCTGCTGTCGCGGCTGGCGGCGCGCATCGGCGGGTAGAACCGGCGTCGCCGGGAGAGTATCGTTGGCAACGCAAGAACGCTGCTTAGGGAGTGCCCACGATGCCGAATCCCGAAACCCTGGCGCTCCACGCCGGCTGGCGGCGCGACAGCGCCACCCACGCCGTCGCGGTGCCGATCTACCAGACCACCTCGTTCCAGTTCGACGACACCGCGCAGGCCGCCCGGCTGTTCGGGCTGCAGGAGCTGGGCAACATCTACACCCGCATCATGAACCCGACCGCCGACGTGCTGGAGCAGCGCATCGCGGCCATCGAGGGCGGCGCCGCGGCGCTGGCGCTGGCGTCCGGCCAGGCGGCGTCGGCCATCGCCATCCAGAACCTGGCGCGGGTCGGCGACAACGTGGTCAGCTCCACCGACCTCTACGGCGGCACCTGGAACCTGTTCGCGCACACCTTCCGCGACCAGGGCATCGAAGTGCGGTTCGTCGACCCCGAGAACCCGGAGGCGTTCGTGCGCGCCAGCGACGACCGCACCCGCGCCTGGTACGCCGAGACGCTGCCCAACCCCAAGCTGCGGGTGTTCCCCATCGCCGAGGTGGCAGGGCTCGGCCGGCCGCTCGGCATCCCGTTGATCATGGACAACACCGCGGCGCCGCTGCTGGTGCGCCCGTTCGACCACGGGGCGGCGGTGATCGTCTACTCGGCGACCAAGTACCTGGGCGGCCACGGCACCACGATCGGCGGGCTGATCGTCGACGGCGGCAACTTCGACTGGGCGGCGCACCCGGCCCGACAGCCGGCGCTGAACACTCCGGAGCCGAGCTACCACGGCGTCGTCTGGACCGAGGCCGCCAAGCCGCTCGGCCCGGTCGCCTACATCCTGAAGGCGCGCACCACGCTGTTGCGCGACCTCGGCCCGGCGATCAGCCCGTTCAACGTGTTCCTCATCCTGCAAGGGGTCGAGACGCTGGCGCTGCGGATGCGCGAGCACAGCCGCAACGCCCAGGCGGTCGCCGACTGGCTGACAGGGCGGCCGGAGGTGGCGCGGGTGATCTATCCCTCGTACCTGGAGGGCCGCGCCCGCGAATTGACCGAGAAGTACCTGCCGCGCGGCAAGGGCGGCCTGGTCGGGTTCGAGCTGGCGGCCGGAGCCGAGGCCGGGCGGGCATTCATCGACCAGCTGCGGCTGTTCTACCACGTCGCCAACATCGGCGACGCGCGCAGCCTGGCCATCCACCCGGCCAGCACCACGCACTCGCAGCTGACGCCGGCCGAGCAGGCCGCGACCGGGGTGTCGCCCGGCTACGTCCGGCTTTCAGTCGGGATCGAGCACATCGACGACATCATCGGCGACCTCGAACAGGCGCTGCTGGCGACTCCGGCCGTAAAAAAAGCGGCGTGACGCATTAAACCAACCGACAACGGCTGCGTTGCAAGCCGATCAAGTGAGGATGTTTATAATGCGTACATTGCTTCTCTCCGCCACTGCCGCTGCGATGTTGCTGGGAGCGCCGGGCGCGCAGGCCGGCTGCATCACGGGCGCGCTGCTCGGCGGCGTCGCCGGGCACGTCGCCCACCATGGCATACTGGGCGCCGGCGCCGGTTGCGTCGCCGGCCACTACGCAAGCAAGCACTCGGCCCAACGCAAGGCGGCGCAGCAACAGCAGAACAACCAGGGCAGCTACCAGCAGGGCAGCCAAGGCGGCAACCAGAACGGCTACCAGCAGGGCAACCAGGGCGGCTATCAGAATGGCGGTCAGAGCAACGGCGGTCAAACCGGCTACCAGAATGGCAGCCAGGGCGGCGGTTACCAGAACGGCAACCAGCAGTAAGTAACTAACCTAGCGCGCGGCACAACGGCCGCGTCGCATGCCGGTCAAACAAGGATGTTCAATATGCGTACATTAGTTCTCTCGGCTGTCGCCGCCATGCTGCTGGCGGCGCCCGGCGCGCAGGCCGGCTGTCTCACCGGCGCGGCTGTCGGCGGCGTCGCTGGGCACGTTGCCGGCCATGGCGTGCTGGGTGCCGGCGCCGGCTGCGTTGCCGGCCACTACCACAGCAAGCATGTCGCCCAGCGTAAGGCCGCGACCCCGCAGCGGGACAACCAAAGCGGCAGCCAGCAATAGTCAGCCCAACGCGCGCCAGCCGATGTCGCGGCGGCAGTAGCCGCCCGGCCAGTCGATCGCGGCCACCCCGGCATAGGCGGCGTCATGCGCCTCCGCCAGGGTGGCTGCGGTGCCGACCAGCGTCAGCACCCGGCCACCGGCGGCCACCAGCCTGCCGTCCTGACGCTCGGTGGCTGCCTGGAAAACCAGCACTCCCGGCAACTGCGCCGCCCGTTCCAGGCCGCCGATTGCGCCCGCGCCGGTCAGTGGCCCGGGGTAGCCGCGCGTCGCCATGGTCACCGCCAGCGACGCGCCGGCCCGCCAGCGCAACGCAAACCTATCCAGCCCGCCGTCGCAGGCGGCGGCCAGGGCCGGCAGCAGGTCGGATTGCAGCAGCGGCAGCAGGCACTGGGTCTCCGGGTCGCCGAGCCGGACGTTGAACTCGATTAGCCGCACGCCCTCGGCGGTCAGCATCAGGCCGGCGAACAGCACGCCACGGAACGGCATGCCGCGGCGCTCCATCTCGGCCAGCGCCGGGAGGATGATCCGCTCCATCGCCGATTTCTGCAGCGCGGGCGTCAGCGCCGGCGGCGGCGCGTAGGCGCCCATGCCGCCGGTGTTCGGCCCGGCGTCGCCGTCGAACGCCCGCTTGTGGTCCTGTGCCGCGCCCAGCGGGATCGCGTGCCGGCCGTCGCACAGCGCGAACAGGCTGACCTCCTCGCCGACCATCGCCTCCTCGATCACCACGCTGCCGCCGGCGACGCCCAGCCGGCGGCGCTCCATGAAGTCGGCGATGGCGGCCTCGGCTTCGGCGACCGAGGCGGCGACCACCACGCCCTTGCCCGCCGCCAGGCCGTCGGCCTTGACCACGATGGGCGCGCCGCGGCGGCGCACGAAGTCGCGCGCCATCGCCGGATCGTCGAACCGCTCCCACAGCGCGGTCGGGATGCCGGCGGCGTCGCACACCTCCTTGCAGAAACTCTTGCTGCCTTCCAGCCGCGCCGCCGCCGCCGACGGGCCGCAGCAGGCGATGCCGCGCAGGCCCAGCGCGTCCGTAAGCCCCGCGACCAGCGGCGTCTCGGGACCGGGCACCACCAAATCGACCGCGTGCTCCTCGGCGAACTGCGCCAGGGCTGGCACGTCGTCAGCGGCGACGGCGACGTTTTCCGCATGTTCGGCGGTGCCCGGGTTACCCGGCGCGCACCACAATTTCGTCAGGAGCGGACTGGCGGCGATGGCCCAGCAAAGCGCGTGCTCCCGGCCGCCGCCGCCCACCACCAGTACCCGCATCCGCCGCCATCCGATCTTTGTCCGACGCCTGGCTTAGCATAGGCTGCGACGATGGACGAAGCCGTTGCCAGCAACATCCCGGAATACACCGTCGCGGAAATCTCCGGGGCGGTGAAGCGCACGCTGGAGGGCGCGTTCGGCCGCGTCCGGGTGCGCGGCGAGATCACCGAGCTGAAGGCCTACCCGTCCGGCCACATCTACTTCTCGCTGAAGGACGAGGGCGGCAAGATCGCCGGCATCGTCTGGAAGTCAGCGGTGCGGCAGCTCGGCCTGGCCCCGGAGAACGGCGTCGAGGTGATCGCCACCGGCAAGGTCACCGCGTACGGCGACCGCTCGAACTACCAGATCATCGTCGAGCGCATGGAGTACGCCGGGGCCGGGGCGATGCTGGCGCGGATCGAGACGCTGCGGCTGCGGCTGGCCGCCGAGGGCCTGTTCGACGCCGCCCGCAAGCGCGCGCTGCCGCTGCTGCCCGAGGTCATCGGCGTGGTCACCAGCGAGCGCGGCGCGGTCATCCAGGACATCCTGACGACGCTGCGGCGCCGCTTCCCGCGCCACGTCCTGCTGTGGCCGGCGCCGGTGCAGGGCGACGCCGCGGCCGAGCGGATCACCGCGGCGATCCAGGGCTTCCCGCATGTCCGGCCACGGCCCGACGTGCTGATCGTGGCGCGCGGCGGCGGTAGCCTGGAGGACCTGATGGCGTTCAACGACGAGGCGGTGGCGCGCGCCGCCGCCGCCTCGCCGATCCCGCTGATCTCCGCCGTAGGCCACGAGACCGACACCACGCTGATCGACTTCGCCGCCGACCGCCGCGCCGCGACGCCGACCGCCGCGGCCGAACTGGCGGTGCCGTCGCGCTCGCAGCTGGCGGCCGACCTGCAACAGTCGGCGGCGCGGCTGTCCGGCGGCGTCGGGCGCATGCTGCAGGAAGACCGCCTGGCGCTGGAGCGGGCGGCGCGGTCGCTGCCCGACCTGCCGGGCGCGCTGGGCCACGCCCGGCTGCGCGTCGACGACCGCGGCCAGCGGCTCGTGATGGCGTTGCCCAACCTGCTGGCCGCCCGGCAGGCGGCGCTGGCGCAGGCGGGACGTGGGCTGCCCGACCTGCCGGCGGTGACGGGCGCGGCACGGCTGCGGGTCGAGGATCGCGGCCAGCGGCTGCATCTGGCGCTGCCCAACCTGCTTGCCGCCCGGCGCGCGGCGCTGCACCGCGCGCAAAGCGGGATGCCCGACCTGCGCGCCTCGGCGCGCGGCGCGCGGCACCGGCTCGACGGCGTCGCGGCGCTGCTGCCCGCGGCGTTGCCGCACACCCTGGCGGCACGGCGGCACGGGCTGGCGCTGGCAGCGTCGCACCTGCGCTCCGGCCTGCGCCATGCCGTGGCGCTGCAGGCGGCGAGCGGCGGCCGAGTGCTGCCGCGAATGAGTGCCGCACTGGTGCAGGGCAGGCTGCGCGAGTTGCAGGTGCGCGTCCACGCTTTGGGCCAGCGGCTGGAATCGGTGTCGCACCACGGCGTGCTGGCGCGCGGCTACGCGGCGGTGTTCGACCGCGCAGGCGCGCCGGTCACCGGGGCGCGAGAGGTGACGCCCGGCATGGCGCTGCGAATCGCCTTCGCCGACGGCGAGGTCGCGGCGCACAGCGAGGACGGCCGCACGCCGCCGCGCCAGGGATCGCTGCTGTAGCCTTCGCTTTCGGACGCTTGTAAATTGCGAGTTGCTGTCGTTGGCGGCAAAGCTTCGCGTCTGCTTCTGAAGCAGACGAAGAACTGGTTCCGCTCGCAAGAAGTGGCGGATGGTCGGCTGTGGCGCACGCAACTGGCATGACGGCCGCACCAGATGTTTGTGTAGCGGCGAATTCGACATCAAATGCCGCGTTCCGATTTGATGATCGTGATTCTAGATGAACAGGTGAGGTGACGCTTTCTGCAATCTGGCAAATGGTAGTTTGAGCAACCCGCCGTCAGCGTAAGCCAGCCTCTCTCGCCGGGCGTGACCATAGCTGCCGTCCCGCGCCAGGGTCGATCCCGTACCGGCTGCATCGGTAACGCCGCGTCAGTAATTCGCGATCATCATCGGGCCTTGGCAGGTGCGCCGCAGCCGCCGGGACGGAGAATAGATCGTGCTGAAGAGCCACCCACTCGTAGCGTCCGCGACCGGCAGGGCCGCGCGCCCGGCTTTGGCTTTCACCGGCGTGTCCATGCCCGATCCGGACGACCGCGACCCGCAACCGCCGTCGCCGCCCAACTTCTTCCTGCCGCTGCCGTTCGACGATGGCGGCCTCGACCTGGGGGCGTCGATGCTGGGCGCCGGCGCCATGTCGTTCGTGCCGACCGACGCCCTCAGGTCGACGATGGCCGCCTCGGCGATGGGCAGCGTCGCGGCGATTTCGACGAATAGCGTGATCGCCTTGCAGGCCGACCTGGAGCATCAGGTCGCCCCGGACGCCGGCATCTTGTTCTACGCCGTGGCCAGCCCGGCCGACCGCGACCCGCAACCGCCGTCGCCGCCCATCTTTTTGTTGCCGCCGCTGTTCGAGGATGGCGGCCTCGACCTGAAGGCGTCGATGCTGGGCGCCGGCGCGATGTCGTTCGTGCTGACCGACGCGCCCGGCTCGACAGTGGCCGCCTCGGCGACGGGCGGCGGCACGAAGACCTCGGCGAACAGCGCCATCGCCTTGCACGCCGACGTGGCGCGTTCGAAGTTCAACCTATCCGGTGTCGGCGTCCGCATCGGCATCATGTCGAACAGCTTCGACCTGCTCGGCGGCTACGCTCGCGACGTGGCCAACGGCGACCTGCCCGGCGACGTCCATATTCTGAAGGAGGGAGCCGCGGGAGACACCGACGAGGGCCGCGCCATGGCCGACCTGGTGCATCAAGTCGCCCCGGACGCCAGCATCTACTTCTACACCGCGACCGGCGGCGAAACCGATTTCGCCGCCGGCATCCTGGCGCTGCAGGCAGCCGGGTGCCAGGTCATCGTCGACGACGTGACTTACCTGGACGAGCCGTTCTTCCAGGACGGGGGCGTGTTGCAACAGGCCGTCGAGACGGTGATCGCGGCGGGAACCAGCTACTTCACCTCCGCCAGCAACGAGGGCCGGAACTTCTTCGAGGCGGCCTGGACCCCGGTCGACAGCCGCCTGCCGGGCCTGCCCACCATCTTCCGGACGGAAAACTTCGGCAGCGCCGAGGCGCCGTCCTCGTTCTTCGACCTGTCCGTCCCGTGCAACGGCACCTTCAGCATCGACCTGCAATGGGATCAGCCGTCGTTTTCCATCAGCGGCGGCTCGGGCTCCGCGAGCAGCCTGGCGATGGCGCTCTACGCCGCTGACGGCACGTTGATCGGCACCGTCGGAGAGTTGCAGGTCCACAAGGACTCCGAGCAGCTGCTGCAGTACACCAACCGTAGCGGCGGCACCGACCTCAAGCTCGCGGTGTTCGCTAACGGGTTGGCGGCGCCCAGCCTGTTGAAGCTCATCGTCTACGGCAACGCCGCCCTCGCCAGGCCAGGCGTCGGCTCCGGCACCGTCACCGGCCATGAGCTGGTGAGCGGCGCCAACACCGTCGGCGCGATCAACTACGCCGCCACCCCGGCGTTCGGCGGCGACGGCACGGTCGAGGGGTTCTCCTCGGTAGGCTCGGGCAAAATCCTGTTCGACGCCGCCGGCAACCGGCTCGGCACTCCGATCGACGCCGGCAAGGTCAGCTTCGTGGCGCCCGACGGCAGCGTCACCAGCGTGCTGGCGCCGTTCTACGGCACCTCGGCCGGCCCCCAACGCCGCCGCGGTGGCGGCCCTGCTGCTGCAGGCCGATCCGGCGCTAAGCCCTGCCCAGATCAGCGACATCCTCGCCCGTTCGGCAGTTCCGGTCACAGCCGGGCCAGGCGCTGGCGGCGCCGGGCTGATCCAGGCGGACGCGGCCGTGCAGATGGCGCTGTCCATGGTCGGCCACTCGTAGCCGCAACGCGGAGAGAACTCAGCCCGACGGGAGGATTGCCGCGGCGCCCAGCGCCGACGCCACGATCTTACGCAGGTCCGCCTCGCGGAACGGCTTGGTCAGCACCGGGAGGTGGCGATAAGCGTCGCGCAGGCCCGCAGGACCGTAGCCGGTGACGAACACGCTCGGCAGGTTTCGCGCGGCGACCACGTCGGCGACCGGATAGGTCTCACGCCCATCGAGGTTCACGTCCAGGATCGCTAAGTCGTATTCCAGGGTCCGCGCCGCCGTCATCGCCGCGTCGATCTGGCTGGCGACCGCGACGACCGTGCAGCCCATGTCGGCCAGCAGGTCTTCGAGCAGCATCGCCACCATGACCTCGTCCTCGACCAGCAACACCCGGCGACTCGAAACCATTTCGCGCAAAGCCTTTCCCCAGCCGCAACCGGCACCCGCGCTGGCGGGCATCCGTGGATGGCTAACGTGCCGGTCGCGCCAAGGTTGTCGGCGCAGCCGCGGCGAAGCCATCGCCGCCAGGGGCGTCCAGTCGGTAGACCCGCGTGGCGGTGCCGCGGAACAGCGCCTGCGTCTCGTGGGCGCCGCACCCGGCCGTGGCCTGCTCGATCAGCGCGACCCAGGCCGGGATGCGGTGCGTCAGCTCGGCGACCGGCCAGTCGCTGCCGTACATCAGCCGGTCGAACCCGAAGCAGTCGATGGCGTGCGCCACGTACGGCACGATCTGCGCCGGGGTCCAGGTGGCGTGGTCGGCCTCGGTCACCACGCCGGACAGCTTGCAGGCGACGTTCGGCAGCATCGCGATCTCGCGCAGCTGGCTCCACCACGGCTCGCGCAGGCCGTGCGCGATGCCGGGCTTGCCGATGTGGTCGAGCACGAACTGCGTGCCGGGACAGCGCCGTGCCAGCTCGGCCGCGAACACCAGCCCCCAGTGCTTCACGCAAAGGTCGAAGCTCAGCCCGGCGCGCCCCACCGCGCGGACGCCGGCGACGAAGCCCGGCTCCAGGCAGACGCCCGGGTCGACCTCGCCCTGGATCAGCCGCCGCACGCCGCGCAGGCACCGCAGCCGGCCAAGCCGCGCCAAGTCTTCCTCGACCGCCGCGCCCCGTTCGACCGGGCAGTGCGCCACGATGGCGGCGATGCGTGGATCGGCGTCGGCCCAGGCCTGCGCCTGCGCCGCCTCGTCGTGATGGCGGCCGGGATCGACCGCCGCCTCGACGAACACCAGCCGCTCGACCGTGACCGGCGGCGGGCCGGCGTTGGCGGCGTCGAACTCGGGCAGCGAGCGGCGGCGGTCGAGCACCGGGTCGCCGCGCAACCAGCCGTACGGCAGCGCCGCCGGGTCGTACAGGTGGACGTGGCTGTCGATGACCGGGAACTGCGGCATGGCTGCGCTTGGCACGCCGTCCCGGCGCGAACAAGCGGCCTCTCGCTCGTCAACCTGTCGCGCAACTTCGAAGGAGCCGGCGACCGCCGCCGGACTCGACCAGGATCGCTAATCCAGCCCGAGCCGCGCCCACTCGATCTTCGGGCAGCGGTCCATCACCACCTCGACCCCGGCCGCCCTCGCCCGCGCCGTCGCCGCCTCGTCCACCACGCCGATCTGCAGCCACGCCACGCCGACGCCGAGCGCCGCCGCCGCGTCCACCACCGCCCCCGCCTGGTCCGGCGCGCGGAACACGTCCACCATGTCCGGCTTCGGGTCCACGTCCTCAAGCCGCGCCAGCACCGGCTCGCCGAGCAGGCGCCGCCCGGCCAGGCCGGGGTTGACCGGGATGACGGAAAAGCCCTTCGCCTGCAGGAAGCGCATCACGTCGTGGCTCGGCCGCTCCGGGTTGTTCGACGCGCCGACCACCGCCACCGTCCGCACCCGTCGCAGGATCGCCGCAATGCGTGCATCCTCGCTCATCGCAATTCCCCAACCCTCAACTTCTTACGATATAGGCCGACCATGCCCGACGCGGCTTCCGAATACGACTACATCATCGTCGGCGCGGGTTCGGCCGGCTGCGTGCTGGCCGACCGGCTGAGCGAGGACCCGCGGCATCGCGTGCTGGTGCTGGAGTTCGGCGGCAGCGACCGCTCGGTGCTGATCCAGATGCCGGCGGCGCTGTCGATGCCGATGAACATGCCGAAGTATAACTGGGGCTACGCCAGCGAGCCGGAGCCGCACCTCGGCGGCCGAGTGATGAACACCCCGCGCGGCAAGGTGCTGGGCGGGTCGTCGTCGATCAACGGCATGGTCTACGTGCGCGGCAACGCGCTCGACTTCGACCGCTGGGAGGCCGAGGGCGCGCATGGCTGGGGCTACCGCGACGTGCTGCCGTACTTCCGCCGCGCCGAGGGCCGCGCCGCCGGGGCGGACGAGTACCGCGGCGGCGGCGGCCCGCTGCACACCCGCACCGGGGCGCTCGACAACCCGCTGTACCACGCCTGGATCGAGGCCGGGCGGCAGGCCGGCTATCCGCTGACCGCCGACATCAACGGCTTCCAGCAGGAAGGCTTCGGCCGCATGGACATGACCGTCCACGCCGGTCGCCGCTGGAGTGCGGCCAACGCCTACCTGCGCCCGGCCATGGCGCGGCTCAACCTTACCGTGCTGACCCACGCCAGGGCTGCCGCCGTGACCTTCGACGGCCGCCGCGCCACCGGCGTGCGCTACAGTTGGCACGACGGGACCCGGATTGCCCACGCGCCGGAAATCATCCTCGCCGGCGGCCCGATCAACTCGCCGCAATTGCTGATGCTGTCGGGCGTCGGGCCGGCGGCGCAGCTGCGCGAGTGCGGCATCGCGGTGCGCCACGACATGCCCGGCGTCGGCGAGAACCTGCAGGACCACCTCGAATTCTACTTCCAGGTCGCGAGCAAGCTGCCGGTGACGCTGTACCCGAAGCAGAAGCCGCTCGCCAAGGCGATGATCGGCGCCCGCTGGCTGCTGCGCCAAGACGGGCTTGGGGCGACCAACCACTTCGAGAGCTGCGGCTTCATCCGCAGCCGGCCGGGCATCGGCCACCCCGACATCCAGTACCATTTCCTGCCGCTGGCGGTCAGCTACGACGGCCGCGCGGTCGCCGAGGGCCACGGCTTTCAGGCGCATGTCGGCCCGATGCGAAGCCGCAGCCGCGGCTGGGTGCGGCTCGCCTCGGCCGATCCCGCCGCCGCCCCGCGCATCCGCTTCAACTACATGAGCGAGCCGGACGACTGGGCCGAGTTCCGCGCCTGCGTCCGCCTGACCCGCGAGATCTTCGCGCAGGCGGCATTCGACCCGTACCGCGGCCGCGAAATCCAGCCTGGCGAGAGCCTGACCACCGACGAGCAGATCGACGGCTTCATCCGCCAGCACGTCGAGAGCGCCTACCATCCCTGCGGCACCTGCCGCATGGGCGATCCAGCCGACCCGCTGGCGGTGGTCGATCCGCAGGGCCGGGTGATCGGGCTGGACGGCCTGCGCGTGGTGGACAGCTCGATCATGCCCTCGGTCACCACCGGCAACCTGAACGCGCCGACCATCATGATCGGCGAGAAGGCGGCCGACGCGATCCTTGGCCGGTCGCCGCTGGCCGCGTCGAACGCGCCGGCCTACCAAGCCGCGGACTGGCGGCAGGCGCAACGGTAGTGCCTCTTTCAGAGTATAACATCGGCCAACAATTTACGTAACGTCACGACAATAGTCACATCCTGCCGACAGCCACTTAATTTCTAGCGGCGTTTCTTTTAACCTTGCCAATACTCTCCTTTTGTTGCACGTTCGTTTTGCAATCAGGAGCTCGGCCAGTGTCGTACGAAGCGGCCTCGTTTTGGACTTCCGCTCTCCTGCCTGAGACATCCGCGCCGCTGCAACCGTCGTCGCGGGTCGCCCGCAGCTTTCCGGGCGTCAGGCCCCTCCTGACCGCCGCTTACGTGGCAGCCGGAGCTTTGCTTGTCCTTGCGATAATCGGTTTTACCGTCATCGCCTGGTATGGGATCACCATGGTACATGACTAACAGCCGGCTTGCCTTTGCTGCGGCGTTCGCAGTGGCTTCTTGCTTTGCTCCAGGAATGAGCCGGGCCGACGACGCTCAAACGCCTGACGGACAGGCGCCTGCCGTCCGCATTCCCGACGGCGTTCAGGCGTCGCCGGTCACCTCGACCATGGTCACTCGCTACGACCCGCAATGTCCCGGAATGGCCAGCTTTCGCCGCGACTCGATCAGCTACACGGAGCGGGCCAACAACCTCGTCGTCTCGAACTGGACCAACACCTCCGACACTTTCGTGGCGTGCGTCGACGCCGACCCGAATGCGGCCGAGACGCCGCCACCCTAGCTAGCCTACGCGCCGCCCTGGCTTACGTCGGGAACGCGATCTGGATTTTCACGTCAGTCGGGTGCGCCGCGGCCGCCCGCTCGAACGCCGCGACGCTGTCGCGAAACTCGAAGGTGCGTGACACCAGCGGCTTCAGGTCGACCTTGCCGGAGCCGATCAGCGCGATCGCCCGGTCGTAGATGTTGGCGTAGCGGAACACCGTCTCGATCCGAACCTCCTTGGCCTGCGCGGCCACGATGTCGACCGGTACCGGATCGACCGGCATCCCGACCAGGACGACGCAGCCGCCCGGCGCCACCATGTCGAACAGCGTCCGGTAGACCGCCGGCGCGCCGCTCGCCTCGAACACCACGTCCGCGCCCCAGTCGGCGGTGGCGGCGCGGATCGTGGCCGCCAGGTCCTCGCGCGCGACGTTGACCGGGGTGATGCCCTCGTAGCCGCCGGCGATGTCCAGCTTCTCCTGCACCAGGTCGGAGATGAACACCCGCGAGCAGCCGCCGGCCAGGGCCGCCAGCGCCACCATGATGCCGATCGGGCCGCTGCCGGTGACCAGGCCGACGTCGCCCGGCTTGATCTTCGCCCGCAGCGCCGCCTGCATGCCGATGGCGAACGGCTCCACCATGGCGCCCTCGGCGAAGCTCACGCTGTCCGGCAGCCGGTAGGTGAAGGCGGCGGGATGCACCACCTCCGGCGTTAGGCAGCCGTGGATCGGCGGCGTCGCCCAGAAGCGCACCGCGGGATCGACGTTGTAGATGCCGAGCTTGGCGGCGCGGCTCTGCATGTCCGGGACGCCCGGCTCCATGCACACCCGGTCGCCGACCCGCAGGCTGGTGACTTCGCTGCCCACGGCGGCGACGGTGCCGGCGGCCTCGTGGCCCAGCACCATCGGCCGGTCGACCACGAACGGCCCGATCTTGCCGTGGGTGTAGTAATGCACGTCGCTGCCGCACACGCCGACCGTCGCCATACGGACGCGCACGTCGCGCGGTCCCAACGCCTGTGGCAGGTCGATGTCGCGCAACGTGAGTTCGAGCTTGCGCTCCAGCACGAGAGCCTGGGCCATTTCCATTCTCCTTCGAGTGTTGGCAAAAACCGACTGTCTCGGCCGCAGTCAAGTGTCCGGGCAGCGGGTGCAGCCGTCATCATACATCGACAGCTTACAACTGGCTTGCCTGGAACGCGGTTCTACAGCAGGCGTTTCTGGCGGCAGGCGCCACCGAAGTGTAGGCTTCGGGCATGGATTGACAGAAGACGGAAGCACCATGGGCGAGACCGCTTCCTATGCCGGCCGCCTGAACCTCCAGGAGCAGGTGACCAGAATTGATCGAGCAATCGCGGAAACGCAGAAGTTTCAACGCGAGTCCAAGAAGCTGCGTGCCGAAGAGCTAAAGTTCGATCGAGATCGCCACCTGATCCCGGCGGCAGCAATGGCGGCTTTCATCGGAGCGGCCATGGCCGCCTTTGGCCCGGCCATCTTGCGCGCCATCACCGGCCACTACCCGTAATTTCCTGTGCGGCCCACGACTACCGCTCAGATGTCCAGCAGCGGTCGGATTGTCGATCTTGCCTTTTAAGCCGACATCCTGTGATGGCCGAGCGGGATGGTAGCGGTGGGCGGATTTGAACCACCGACCAAGAGATTATGATTCTCCTGCTCTACCACTGAGCTACACCGCCATCCGTCGCAGGGCCGCGCACATACCGCCCACTGCCCAGCGCGTCAATGTCGCCGGATGAAACCGCCGCCCAGCACCCGGTCGCCGTCGTAGAACACGCACGCCTGCCCCGGCGTCGGGCGTCCGGGCACGTCCAGCAGAACCGCAGCGCCATCGTCCGCGTCGGCCAGCACCTCGGCAGGCTGCGGCACGTCTCGGGCGCGCAGCTTCACCGTGCAGCGCCGCGGGCCGGGGCGCGTCAGCCAGTTGACCTCGCGCAGCCGCACCAGCCGTTCGCCGCCCAGCGCCGGCCCGACCACGACGCGCCGGCGCGCGGCGTCCACCGAAAGCACCACCCGCCGGCCGCCCTGCCCGTCCTGCGACGCGACGCCAAGGCGCTTCGCCTGCCCGACCGTGTAATGGGCGACCCCGGCATGCCCGCCCAGCACCGCGCCGTCCTCGGCCACGATCTCGCCGGCGGCGCCAGCATCCGGCCGCAGCCGCGTCACCAGGTCGGCGTAGCTGCCGGAAGGCACGAAGCAGATGTCCTGGCTGTCCGGCTTGTCGGCCACCGCCAGCCCGAGCCGCGACGCCTGCGCCCGCACCGCCGCCTTGTCCGGCATCCCGCCCAGCGGGAACATCGCGAAGTCGAGCTGCGCGCGGGTGGTGGCGAACAGGAACCAGCTCTGGTCGCGCGCCGGATCGGCGGCGCGGTGCAGCTCCGGCCCGTCGGGACCATCGAGGCGGCGCACGTAATGCCCGGTCGCCAGCCGCTCGGCCCCCAAGTCCCTGGACAGCTGCATCAGGTCGGTGAACTTGACGCCCTGGTTGCAGCGCACGCATGGCACCGGGGTCTCGCCGGCGGCGTAGCTGTCGGCGAAGTCGGCGATGACCGAGCTATGGAACCGCGCCTCGGCGTCGATCACGTAATGCGGGATGCCGAGCCGGTCGGCGACCCGGCCGGCGTCGCGGATGTCGCTGCCGGCGCAGCAGGCGCCGCGGCGGGAGGTCGCCGCGCCGTGGTCGTACAGCTGCAGCGTGACGCCGATCACCTCGTGCCCGGCCTCGTGCAGCAGCCCCGCGACGGTGCTGCTGTCGACGCCGCCCGACATCGCGACGACGACGCGCACCGCTACCCCTTCTGCATGTTGCGGCTGGCCGCCGGCAGCTTCACCACCAAGCCGTCCAGCGCCTCGGTGATGACCAGCTGGCAGCCCAGCCGCGAAGTCTTCTCCAGGCCGAAGGCCAGGTCCAGCATGTCCTCCTCGTCCTCGGTCGGGCGGGCGAGCCTGTCGATCCAGGCCGGGTCGACGATGACGTGGCAGGTGGAGCAGGCCAGCGCCCCCTCGCACGCGCCCTCGATGTCGACGCCGTGCTTGTGCGCCACCTCGAGCACCGACAGGCCGAGCGGGGCATCGACCTCGTGGCGTGCGCCGTCGCGCTGGACGAATGTCATCTTGGGCATCAGGTCATCGCCTCGGCGGGTTCGTGGGAGTTCGGGACTTGCGCCGCGGCCAGCGTGGCCGCCGCATAGTCGACGTCGGCGGCGGAGGTAAAGCGTCCGATCCCGATACGCAAGGTGCGCGCCGCGGCGTCGGCGTCCAGCCCCATCGCGCGCAGCACGTAGGACGGCTCGATCTCCGACGAGGAACATGCCGAGCCGGTCGAGACGCACAGGTCGGGCGAGCGCCGCATCAGCTCGGCCGCGCGCGCCGCCGGGAAGGTGAGGTTGAGGTTGCCCGCCGCCCGGGCGGCGCGGCTGCCGTTCAGCACGACGCCCGGCGTCAGCTGCGCCCAAAGCCGGTCGCGCAGGGCCGCAATGCGCGCGTTGTCGGCAGCCATCTCGCGTCCCGCCAACTCGCAGGCCAGGCCCATGCCGACCACCAGCGGCGTCGGCAGCGTGCCCGAGCGCAGCCCGCGCTCCTGCCCGCCGCCGGAGAACAACGGCGCCAGGCGAACCCGCGGACGGCGGCGGACATACAGCGCGCCGAGGCCCTTGGGGCCATATGCCTTGTGCGCGCTGAGCGAGAGCAGGTCGATGCCCATGACCGCGACGTCGAGCGGGATTTTCCCCGCCCCCTGCGCCGCGTCGGTGTGGAACAGCGCGCCATGCGCCCGGGCGATTGCAGCCAGCGCCGCCACGTCCTGCACCACGCCGGTCTCGTTGTTGACCGCCATCACGCTGACCAGCAGCGTCGGCGTGGCCAGCGCCTGCATCAAAACCTCCGGGTCGAGCAGCCCGTCCGGCCGCACCGGCAGCAGCACCGGCTCGAACCCCTCGGCGGCGAGGTCGCGCAGCGCTTCGAGGACGCATTTGTGCTCGGTGGCGACGCCGATCACCCGGCGGCGGCTGTCGCCCATGCTGACGGCATGGCGGGCGGCGCCCTTGATGGCGATGTTGTTGGCCTCGGTGGCGCCGGAGGTGAACACGATCTCGCGCGGCTCCGCGCCAACCAGGCCCGCCACCTGGGCGCGCGCCGCCTCCACCGCCGCCTCGGCCTGCCGCCCCATGGCGTGCTCGGCGCTGTGCGGGTTGCCGAACTGCTCGGTGAACCACGGCAGCATGGCGGCCACGACGCGCGGATCACACGGCGTCGTGGCCTGGTTGTCGAGATAGACGGGACGGTTGCGGCGCTCGCTCATGGCCGGGATATGGCGCTACGCCGCGCGCCGCGCCAGCCGTCCCGCCATGGCCTGGTATGCGGCCACGAACCGCTCGACGTCCGCCGCAGTCGCGCACCACGGCAGCGATACCCGGATCGCCTCCCCGGCGAGCGGACCCAGCCGCATGGCGTCGAGCACATGGCTGCGCGCCACCTTGCCGCTGCTGCACGCGGCCCCGGCGGAGACCTGGAAACCGGCCAGGTCCAGCGCCATCACCTGCGTCTGCGCCGCCACCCCAGGTAGCGCCAGGCAGCTGGTGTTGCCGAGCCGCGCCGCCGCCGCGCCCAGCGCCACCGCGCTGGCCGCCACCGCCGCCGCCTCCAGCCGGTCGCGCAACGGCGCAAGGTCGGCCGCGTCCTCCGCAGCCGCGGCGGCGAACCCGGCAATGGCCGGCAGCGCCGGGGCGCCGCCGCGCCAGCCGCCCTCCTGCCCGCCGCCGGCGATCAGCGGCAGCACCGCCGGCGAGCGGATCAGCAGCGCCCCGGCGCCGGGCGGCCCGCCAAGCTTGTGCGACGACAACGCCATGGAGTCGGCCCCCAAAGCTGCAAACGACACCGGCATGCGGCCCGCCGCCTGCACCGCGTCGACGTGCAGCAGGGCGCCGTGCCGCCGACAGACCGCCGCCACCGCGGCGACCGGGTGCAGCACGCCGGTCTCGTTGTTGGCCAGCATCGCGCAGACCAGCGCCGGCCCTGCGCCCGACAGCGCCGCCGCCAGCGCCGCCAGATCGAGCACGCCGTCGCCACTGACCGCCACGGCCGCCGCGTCCGGAGCCGCCGCACGCACAGCGTCGTGCTCGGTGGCCCCGATCAACACCGTTCGGCCGCGTCCGAGGGCGTGGACCGCCAGCGCGTTCGCCTCGGTGCCGCCGGAGGTGAACACCAGCTCGGCCGCCCCGGCGTCGAACCGCCGCATCAGCGCCTCTCGCGCGTCCTCCAGCCGGCGGCGGGCGGCGCGGCCGGCGGCGTGGACCGAACTCGGGTTGCCGACCGACTGCATCGCGGCCAGCGCCGCGGCGCTGGCCTGCGGCCGGGTCGGCTCAGAGGCGTTGGCGTCGAAGTAGGTCATGGGCAATCTGGCCTCGAAACTCTGATGGCGGAGACGGCTTGGCGGCCGGGAGTAGCAGGTCGCGCCGGATGGCAGGCAGGCGTCGGCGCTTGATTGGCTGCTATGTTTAGGAAATTTTCACGTTGCCGAAACATTATGTGCAATTGTCTTGCCGAGCGGTGAAACCATCTGTCATGTCACACCGATGTAATCGCGATACGACAGATTGCACGATGCGCCGTCGTCGACCACGGACCTGGCCGCGTCACAGGGGTTTTCGGTCCTATCCTGGGCCATTCAGAAGCGGATTTCGGAACATATGCCTGAAGTGATGTTCGCCGGCCCGGACGGGCGGCTCGAAGGTCGGTACCACCACTCCAAGGAAAGCGGCGCCCCCCTGGCGCTGATCCTGCACCCGCACCCGCTGCATGGCGGGACCATGAACAACCGCATCTCGTACACGATGTACCAGGCGTTCCAGCGGCTGGGCTTCTCCGTGATGCGCTTCAACTTCCGCGGCGTCGGCCGCAGCCAGGGCCGCTACGACGGCGGCTTCGGCGAGATCGGCGACGCGGCGGCGGCGCTCGACTGGATGCAGACGGTCAACCCGAACCAGGGCGGCCTATGGATCGCCGGCTACCAGTTCGGCGCCTTCATCGGGATGCAGCTGTTGATGCGCCGGCCGGAGATATCCGGTTGGGTCAGCGTGGCGCCGCCGGCCAACCACTACGATTTCGGCTTCCTGGCGCCCTGCCCGTGCGGCGGCCTGATGCTGCACGGCGACAGCGACGAGCTGGTGCCGGAGCCGGCGGTGAAGAAGCTGGTCGACAAGCTCAACACGCAAAAGAACGTGCAGGTCGACTACCGCGTGTTCGCCGGCGCCGACCATGTGTTCGCCAGCCACGCCGATGCGGTGGCTGACGCGGTCGACGACCACGTCAAGCGCATGATGTCGCGCAAGGCGATGGCGCTCGCCGCCGATTGACGGCCATTACGACGGCGCGGGCGCGACACGCCCGCCCGTCATCGGCTCGCCCACTCCCGTGGTGCCCGGAAAGCTGAGCGGCAGGCCGTTGAGGCTGCGTACTGCCAGGTAGGCGAAGCATTGCGCCTCCATTGCGTCGCCGTCCCAGCCGACCGCCTCCACCGCGTCGACCGGCGCCCCGAGGCGCGCGCGCAACGCCGCCATCATCGCTGGGTTGTGCCGCCCGCCGCCGGTCACCAGCCAGCGTCGCGGCGGCTGCGGCAACGCGGTGCGCGCCACCGCCTCGACGGTGAACGCCACCAGCGTCGCGGCCCCGTCGGCAGCCGACAGGCTGGCCAGCCCGCTGCCTGCCAGCGACCGTGCGAACGCCAGCCGGTCGAGCGACTTGGGCGCGGCACGGGCAAAGAACGGATCGGCCATGAGCCGGTCCAGCACGGCGGCGTCCACCCGCCCCGCCGTCGCCAGCACCCCGTCTCGGTCGCAGGGCTGGCCGGTGTGGCGTATCGCCCAGTCGTCCAGCGGCCCATTGCCCGGCCCGGTGTCGCAGGCCAGCAGCGCCCCATCGCTGCCCAGGAACGTCAGGTTGGCCACGCCGCCGACGTTGAGCACCGCCCATGGCGGCGTCAGCGCCTGCGCCAAGGCGGCGTGGAACACTGGCGCCAGCGGCGCGCCCTGGCCGCCGGCCGCCACGTCGGCGCTGCGGAAGTCGTGCGCCACGCGGGTGCCGGTGGCCTGCGCCAGCGCCGCCGCGTCGCCCACCTGCCAGGTCCTGCCGCGCGCCGGGTCGTGCAGGATGGTCTGGCCGTGAAAGCCGATCACGTCCGCCGCCTCGCCCAGCGCCGCCACCGCCTCGACATGCCGCCGCGTCAGCCGTGCCGCCACATCGGCCAGGAACGGGTCATCGGCGCGCAGGCCGGGAGCGTCGTCCAGCAAGCGCCGCAGGTCGTGGCGCAGGCGGGGACCATACTCCAGCGTCAACGCCGGCCCGAATCGTTGCACCGTCGCGCCATCGGTCTCGATCCATGCCGCATCGACGCCATCAAGCGAGGTGCCGCTCATCAACCCGATCGCCCGCATCGTTCCCATCATCCCGTTCCTGTGCTGGCCTTCGTCCAATCAAAGCGATTAGAGCACGGTTCGCATGGCAAGACGGCCGGGTCGCGCGTGATGAACGGCGAGGCGTTGGACCTGCCCAACGGTAGCTTCGACGGCGCTTTTTCCATCTTTGGCGCCACCGTGTTTTCTGATTGGCGCAAAGGCCTGGGTGAACTCGGTCGCGTGGTCCGAAAGGGCGGACATGGCTGCGTCGCAAGCTGGCGCGATCCGCCGGGTGGTGGTCCGTTCGTGCCGATGGCGGAGGCGCTGCGGACAACGTTCCCGGAGCGTGCATCGCCGCCACCTTCCGAGGGCATGAGGGCGCTCGGTTCGCTGGATAGGCTGCGTGACGAAATGCGTGCGGCCGGGTTCGACAAGGTCGAGGTCCAGGCTGTCGAGAGCGTTTGGACCGCGCCGGTCGGGAAGGGTTTCCTGGAGGCAACGGAAGACCTTTACAGCTACATCCGCCCTTACACTCAATTGAGTGACAATGATCGCGATCGTGTTCGAGTGCGCCTTCGCGAGCTATCAGACGAGCATGTGGCTGAAGGACGTGCAAGGTTGAGCTGCACCGCCCTGGTTGCAAAAGGGCATCGAACCTAGGAGTCACATCGGTTATCCTGGCCCAACCCGAATTAAACTTCTAGTTCCGCTATTACCAAACTCCCAAACCCGCATCGATTGATGCGGCGCGCGGGTCCCCGGTAGGGTAATCAGGAGCGCTTTAAGTCATTGAACCGAATCTGATGCCGACCAGCGACTTCCTACACGACGCCACCGCGCGCGGCTTCGTCTTCCAATGCACCGACGCCGAGGCGCTGGACGCCGCGTTCGCCGCCGGGCCGGTCGCCGGCTACATCGGCTTCGACGCCACCGCCGACAGCCTGCACGTCGGCAGCTTGGTGCAGATTATGCTGCTGCGCCTGATGCAGCGCCATGGCCACCGGCCGGTGGTGCTGATGGGCGGCGGCACTACCCGCATCGGCGACCCGTCGGGCAAGGACGAAGCGCGGCAGATGCTGACCGACGCCCAGATCGCGGTCAACATCGCCGGCATCCGCCGCGTGTTCGAGCCGTTCCTGCGCTTCGGCGACGATCCCTCGGACGCCATCCTCGCCAACAACGCGGACTGGCTCGACGCGCTCGGCTACGTCGAGCTGCTGCGCGACGTCGGCAGCCACTTCACCATCAACCGCATGCTGGGCTTCGACAGCGTGCGGCTGCGGCTGGAGCGCGAGCAGCCGCTGACGTTCCTCGAATTCAACTACATGATCTTGCAGAGCTACGACTTCCGCGAGCTGCGGCGGCGGCACGGCGTGGCGCTGCAGATGGGCGGCTCGGACCAGTGGGGCAACATCGTCTCCGGCGTCGAGCTGGTGCGCCGCACCGATGCCGGCGCAGCGTTCGGGCTGACCACGCCGTTGATCGCCACCGCGTCTGGGGCCAAGATGGGCAAGACCGCCAAAGGTGCCGTGTGGCTGACCGCCGACCGGCTCTCGGCATACGACTACTGGCAGTTCTGGCGCAACGCCGACGACGCCGACGTGGGCCGCTTCCTGCGCCTGTTCACCGACTTGCCGCTCGACGAGGTGGGCCGGCTTGCGGCACTCGGCGGGGCCGAGGTGAACGAAGCCAAGAAGGTGCTGGCCGACGCCGCGACGGCGTTGGCGCATGGCCAGGCCGCCGCCGCCGCCGCCGCCGCCGCTGCTCGCCGGGCGTTCGAGGAAGGCGACGAGGGTGGCCTGCCCGTCGTCGCGGCGTCCGCCAGCGAGCTTGCCGCAGGGATGCCGCTGCTTGGATTGTTCGTCCGCGCCGGGCTGGCGGCCAGCAACGGCGAGGTGCGGCGGCTGGTGCGCGGCGGCGGAGTGCGGATCAACGACGTGCCGGTCGCCGACGAGGCGCGGGTGGTGACTGCGGCCGACCTGCGAAACGGCGCGGTCAAGCTCTCGGCCGGACGCAAGCAACACAGGTTGATCCGCCCCAACTAAGGTTTGCTTTCGCACCACCCCAATCTGCGGGCAGTATGGCGCCATGTCCAAGTGCTCGTTCGAGATCACCCCGGAACTGATGCTGCGAGCCTACCAGGCCGGGCTGTTCCCCATGGCCGAGACCCGCAGCGGCGACAAGCTGTACTGGCTCGACCCGGAGAAGCGCGGGGTGCTGCCGCTGGACGGCTTCCACCTGTCGCGCCGGCTGCGCCGCACGGTGCTGGGCGACGGCTTCCGCGTCACCTCCAACGCGGCGTTCGCGCAGGTAATCGCCGGCTGCGCCGAGCAGGCCCCCGGGCGCGACGACACCTGGATCAACCCCGAGATCGAGCGGCTGTTCATGGCGCTGCACCGCATGGACCACGCCCACTCGATCGAGGCGTGGCAGGGCGACGCCCTGGTCGGCGGGCTGTACGGCGTGGCGCTGGGCGGCGCGTTCTTCGGCGAGAGCATGTTCAGCCGCGCCACGGACGCCTCGAAGGTGGCGCTGGTGCATCTGGTGGCGCGGCTGCGGCTGGGCGGGTTCCGCCTGCTCGACACCCAGTTCGTGACCGGCCACTTGGCGCAGTTCGGCGCGGTCGAGATCGCGCGGGACATCTACAAGTCGCTGCTGGCCGTCGCGGTGGCGGTCGCCGCTCCCTGGGACGCGGCCCCGGAGCCGGAGCTGCTGACAGCCGAGATCGCGGCGTTCCGCGGTTAGCGAAGGCGGGAGTCGTCGGCGGGGGCGGGCGTCGTCAAAGGCCGTCTTTCAGGTGGCGCGGCGGAAAAGCCAGCTGCCACTCGGACTGCTTGTCCAAGGACAGGTTTGGATTGTGGAACGGGTCGGTCTGGCAGACGTCTTGCCAGCGTTCCTGCATTCGCCTGATGTCCACCAGCTCTTGAGCAGGGTTGCTGCCGTAATGGCTGCCGAAACTTAGTGTCTCGTGGTGAAAAAGCTCCACGCTGGCCGCGAAAACCACGTTGTAGCCGCTCCGACGGACGCGCAAGCAAAAGTCGACGTCGTTGAACGAGGTCGGAAAGTCCTCGTCCAGCCCGTCGACCAGGTTGTACACGTCCCGTCGTACCAGCAGGCAAGCGCCGGTCACGGCCGAAAGTTCTTGGTCCACCTCGCCGCGCCAGGCGTAGCCCGACTCTCCCCGCGGGAGAAAACGGTTCGCGTGATCCGCCAATCCAGCCAGGCCCATGATGATGCCCCCGTGCTGCGTGGTCGAGTTCGGGTAATAGAGTTTGGCCCCGACAACTCCCACTTCGGGATCGGAGAAGAACCCGACCATCTGATCCAGCCAGTCCCCTGCAATGGTGGAGACGTCGTCGTTCAACAGGCAAATACACTCGCCGTCGGTCAAGGACGCCGCGATGTTGTTGGCCAGTGAGTAGTTGAATGCGGGCCGTCGCAGCACCTCCACCCGAACGCGCGGATCAGCTCGCAACAGTCGCACGCCTGCTTCCTGCACTGGACTAAGTGGCGCTTCCTGAGTCACCACCACCAGCATCTCCAGATTGGAGTAGGTCGTTTTCTCCAATACGTCAAGCAGGCAGGATAGCTGAACCTTCCCTGCAAGGCGCGACGGCACGATTATGCTGACCTTGCGCGCATCGGCGTTGCCGGCCATCCACCGCAATCGCAGAGGAAAGCCGGGCGATACGGCGGCTTGCAGGCGAGCGGACTGCAAGCCGGCGTCGACCACGGCCGCAAGCCTTTCCGGCGGTGAATTCTCCACATCGGATCGCCGATGCGTAAGCACGTACGGGATGCGGCGCACGTTGCCGGCGCGCCCGGCGGCATGGACCCGGAACCATGCGTCAAGCCTGGCGCATTCGGCCCATGGCGAGAACCCAGCGATCAACAACTCGCGACGAATAACCCACAATCCTCGCGAGAGTACCCCGGAGCACATCATCGTCAAATTCGGTTGCGGCTTGAACAACGGGCCGTAGCGGGTCCCGTTGGACGCGATTCGGTCTTCGTCAGCCATCAAGATGTCGGCTTGCGGGAAGTCCCTGAGGTTTTCCGCCATCAGCAACAGGCCGTGCCGAGGAACTATCTCGCCGGCCTGCAGCACCGCCAAATACTCTCCGCCTTTGGCCGCGGCTGCAATGCCCTTGCCATCTCCGGTTTCGGTCGCGATGACGGATGGTGGATACGCCTGGCTCCTGATCGACGCGAGAGTCGCTTTCAAAGCCGGCGACGAGCCTTTGCCGGCGCAAAACACCAGCACGCTGATGGCAGGAGCGCCATCGGTTCGAAAAGCTGCCTTCAGCCGATCAAGCCGAGGCGCTGGCCAAGTGTCGAAGAAAGCCACCCACAGCCGGTAGGATCTCGGGACTTCCTGCCCAAGATATGCCGCCACGGCTGCAGCCTTACGCAGGCGCGAGATTCTGGTGCCGGCGCTCGTCTGAAAAGAGCGGCGGAACGCGTCGAGGTTCTGCAGGCATACGCCGACGCCCGCTATGCCGCGCGGCATCCATAGGAAAGTCGAGCTGACGATTTCCGGTAGGTCGGAAAGACCGTGCGCGACGGCTGCAAGGCGGGTCGCCTTCGCGGGTACGAATACAAACCCGACTTTCAGCCCGAACAAGCGCCATGTCAGCGGCCGAACGAGCGAGATGTCTCGGCTCTCCGCCGCCCGAGAACAAGGCCGTTCCTCGGCGATTTCGAAACGCAGGGTGGCAAACCAGTTGGCGCGGCTGCGAGCGGCATAGAACGCCATGAGGTGCCATCCGGCCCGCGTGCCGGCAGGGATCGAGCCGCTGAAAACCGCTGTCGCAGGAGAACTCCGCGACATCTTGACGTGGATTGGCCGCAACTTGCCAGCGCAGGATTGCAGCGTGGCCAACCCTGGTTCTCGGAAGAGAGACGGATCGGCAGGCCTGCCCTCGGTCACAACGCGCTTTTTTCCCGAGTGTTTATGGGGTGTCGCAAGAATGCCGCGCCCCCATTCACAAAGTCAGGAAAGACAGCCGCTATAAAGCTTCAAACCGAAATCTTCGCAAGCGCCCAACAGTTGTTGGATGTCCGACATTTCGGGCCGGCAGCATGCTGCCGGCCCGAATATCAGATGGCATGCCGCTTGGGTGAAGCGACAGGTTCGCGTCAGATGCTTGTCCGGCTGCGGCCAGTGACGGCGTGGTAGACCCAAAGCACCACGACTGCGCCGATCACCGCGACGATGATGCTGTAGATGTTGAGGCCAGTGACCGGCGCCGCGCCAATCAGCGAGAACAAGAAGCCTCCCACCACGGCGCCGACAATCCCGAGCACGATATCGAGCATCAAGCCCTGACCGCTCTTGTTGACGATCTTGCTCGCAATGAAGCCGGCGATGAGACCGAGTATGAGCCAGATGATGATGGACATAGAAGATTCCTTGCTGTTTGAGACGCACTTGGGAAATTAACCATACGCAATATCCGCTCGTAGCGAATGCTGCGTTAGCTGGAGTGTGGGCTCTTCGAGTCCTGTTGTGGCACTTCCTTACGTGCCGCCTGCTCGCCTGCGTCGAGCACGTCGCGTGCGACCTGTGCGGCGTTGCCGGCCAGCTCGCCGCTGACCGCCGCGTTCAGCAGCTCGCCGGCG
>JAABUY010000180.1_pt1 | contig 129931 bp, 146 predicted proteins | sample 5560271 | NCBI WGS metagenome assembly JAABUY01 (sample SAMN10711886, study PRJNA513374) | rock metagenome | isolation source: Antarctica rocks | place: Antarctica: Victoria Land, University Valley
GCGGATGGTGAATTGTGAGAGGGTATTGTGGACGAGGTTGGGGGGGGAGTGGGAGTGTGATACCTTTTTCCCTGAGGGCGTTCTACGGGTTGAGGGGGCTGGGGATGCGGGTGGGGATGGGCGGAGGTGGGTTAGGAGGGGGGTGGGGGAGATGGAGGAGTGGGTTGGTGAGGAGGGTGTTGGGGGGGTGAGGAGGGAGGGAGAGGTGGAGTTTGAGGTTGTTATGTTGGAGAGGGAGGGGTGAGGAGGGTGGAATTTTATGCTCGGGGAGAGGGTTGAGGCGTTTTGCTCTTGGAGGGAGAGAGGTTGTATGAGGAATTGGGGGGACGGTATGGGCTTCTAAGAGGTGGCGAGAGGGAACAGTGTTGGCATCGCATTGTTTGTGAAGATGATACACTACCCTTTCAACATCATCCACATTAGGATCACTTCCAATTTCATCGCCCTGGTCTGCTGAGTTTTCGATTTCAGCTACCAGTACACTTGCTGGGAAGGGTAGCGCAGAGGCGAACAGATGACCTTTCTCGAAAGCGTCTTACAATCCGGACATCGATATGCCAGCCTCATCTGCTGTCCCTTTCGCTAGCCTGCCAGAGAAGAGGTGGAAAGACTAATGAGAAATCTTGCGAAGCCCGTCTTCGCTCCGTTTGGCCGTTCTAGCAAACGGAATTGTTGGTCGTGCAATGGGACAATTCTCCAGCTCAGATTGTTTGCATCCTGCAAAGACAAGTTGATATCTTGGTCGGTGTTTGGCGAGTATGTGGACTGTATCCCTAAGAAGTGACTGGCAGTCGAGTGAGTTCCCGCCTTCGTGATGGATCTGACAACGGTGGCTGCCAATTATCGTTGACTGATTGCAAATGAGCTGATGCGGGTTCGTGATCTTGAGAGCTATTTATGAAGTAATGGTGAAAATCGACGTGTTGGCCAGCGTTGTTGACCTCATTAAGCTAGATGTGTGTTCGAAAAAGCTCACATCCTCATGGAAATGTTGTGAACTCCCTGATTGTGTACTACGTATTGCACATCGCATGGGGATGGCTGGAAAGTCTGATCGGCACGATGTCAAGCATATCCCATATATAGAGCGTGCAAACGTGTCGGCCGCCTCGGAAGAAGGCGGTCTCTGGGACGTAGTGAGTCTCCAAGCCTCCATTGGTAAAGCCCCGTTGCCCTTAGTCAACCATTCGTGTTTTCTGGTCTGATGGTTTCTATTAAAGATGTCTTCCTTTCCGCGACTTTCGTGGATCAGGTTATCGGTATTGTCTTTCGCGAGACTACTCCTGAACAATTAGTGTGAAACGTTCGTTGAATTTTGCACAAATGGCACTTCGTCAATTTTAAGGTGACGGATCGCGACTCGAATGAGATACGCATCGTATTCATCAATGATTGATTGGTCTACGCCAAGCTCGTCGTCTAGGACACCTCTGTCAATACCTGAATACTTCTCCACGACGCCCAGGAAGAACCTCTTAATATAAATCTGTCGCAGCACGATTTGCTCGAGATTCGAAACATTTAAGGCTCAATTAGCTATTGTGTGTTCATACCTCCTGCTTCCGACTGCTCCTTAGGAGAGCTGCATGTTAAGCACGTGGTAGGACTAAGTTTGTTCGAGACTCCTCTAGGCTTATTCGCTGCGAGCCATTGGCCGTTGATGATGACTGGTTTTCTTGCTCCGGCGTGAAACTCGATCTCAAAGCCCCCGTTGCAACCATTGTTCCAAGCCATCTGGTCCGGCTTTGATGGCTAACAAGTCGCGTCCCAAATATTCGATCCAGACCGTCTCGAAGAACGGAAAGGCGTGACACTAATATCAATGGCTGAGGGCTGGAACGGAAGCAGTAAGCTATGGATTTTGCTGTCCGAGGGTCCACAATTTCAACGGCAGCGCCAAGAGCGAGTAGAATAGATTTGTAGAACTATGATATTCTCTTCTACAAGGCTCTACAAACTTAATAGCCAGCTAAGTTGTCTCCTCCAACAGTGAGCAGTGTTGCTGGCGAGATGGACTGCCGATGCAAATACTTAATACAAAGGATGCTGATACAGAGGACATCCAATCTTGTTTCAAGGCCGCCACAGCCCCCAGAATTGAAACCAAGCGCCTTGGCCGCCTTGTCTGCCAAGGACATACTACTGGAATGAGTTGTTATACAAGCTATACTCCCTGAAAGCTGGATGCCGGTTCCCTTTACCAACTTCTCAATACCCTGCGCTCTGTCCAACGGTGAAACAAAATCGCTCGCTGAACCATCCTGCACTGTTGATCTTTTATCTTCTAAATGAACGCCTAACCATTGTTCGCTATTACCACTCCAGCTGCTGCAGACATGTTCAAGAGACACCGGAATCCAGGTCTCGATCGCTCAGGAAGCGTACGTGCACAGGATGTCGAAATGACGAACTCAGCCGAGAGGCAAGAGGAGAAGCCTGCCCACCACACTCATATGCCAGTCTTCAATCATAACGGGCACAAGGTTACACGGGGTATTAAGCCAGATGGCGAAAGTGGAAGGGCGTGGATACACCCATGGCACTTCCTGAGGATTTGCTTCCGATCCACGAGTCACGTATCGATGGCGGTCAACGCACTCTGGCCGTTTGTGCCTGCGGCGATCGTAATGCATTTCGTCCGGCCAGAGCTCCATCTGTGGAACTTCGTCCTGAACTATATCGCTATGGTCCCAACTGCGAATTTGATTGGATTTGCCGGACAAGAGTTGGCAAGGAAGTTGCCCAAAGTCATCGGTATACATATTCTTCATGCATAGACACACTCGATCAAAAGCACCATACTGATAAGATCTTAGGTATCCTACTCGAGACTTTTCTAGGCGGGATGGTCGAGATCGTCCTCTTCATGGTACTACTCCACAAAAACAATGCCGACAACAACCTCATCCCTGTCATCAGAGCGGCCATACTGGGCTCCATCCTCGCCAACTTGTTGCTTTGTTTGGGTTTCTGCTTCTTCATTGGTGGTCTGCGACGCACAGAGCAGGAATTTGACGAGGTCATCAGCGAGGTCGGCAGTGGATTACTCTTGATGGCTGGCTTCGGGCTCCTTATACCTTCTGCTTTCTTCAATTCCCTCAGTGGGTCTTTCCCTGAAGCCATCCTTAAGGAGAAGGTCCTTAACATCAGCCGAATAACTGCAATCATACTCCTGGTTGCTTTCTTCATGTAAGTGATTCCATCTTTCCTTCGAACAAAAGGCTGACCCGCTTAGTTACGTCTACTTCCAAATGCATACCCACCATGGCATATACGACGAAGTCCTCGAACAAGACGAGCAACGTGACCACGATAGACATCTAGACCTGTTGAAAGATAAGCTCACCCTCACCGAATGCATAGTGGCACTAGCTATAGCATTGACGTGTGTGTCACTGCATGCCGTTTTCTTGGGTAATGTCTCCTCTGCTTGGGGCCTTCTGGCTGTGGTGCAGAAATTGGGCTGACTATTTGAAAACTAGTCGAATCAATCGAGTACATTGTCACTGAGAAAGGCGTTAGCGACGCGTTCATGGGCCTCATCTTAGTGCCGTTGGTCGAAAAGGTGGCTGAACACCTCACAGCTGTGGACGAAGCGTGGGACAACCAGATGAATTTCGCGCTTGCACACATTCTTGGGGCTACGGTTCAGACAGCTTTGTTCAATTCTTCGCTCGTGGTAATTGTTGGGTGGGGTTTGGATAAGGCTATGGACCTGAATTTCGAAACTTTCAATATAATAGTCCTCATTCTTGCGATCATCGTGGTGGGAAACTTTCTCCGAGACCAGAAATCGAATTACCTGGAAGGTTCATTGTGCATCCTGATATACACCCTCATCGGTATGTTCTCTGCCTTTGCTGAGAGTTATCGAGCTAACCGCAGAACTAGCCATTGCAAGTTGGTATTATCCTGACCCTAGCAAGGGGAATACGAATGTCGCCGATAGCAAACCTGGGCCATGACAGGAGTGCGGCCAGAAACTATTGTGGGAATACTTTGACGGAATACATGAGCATAGCGATCAGCGTGACATTTCAAGCGTTACTAGCGTAGTAAGACATCTTGTGATCTCTATATCGAGCATTATTAGCGTAGTGAGATAAGTAATGATTTTATGCTGATGAATTGCGATATGTTGAACACGTTGTTCTTGTTGATTATATGGCATGACTTGTATTGTCATCTAGCCTGGGGCATCGTCGGATCAAGCATAAGCCCTAGGACTTACTGGTGACTGGCCACTGACATTAATAAGTACTATGGGATTGTAAACTCCAGCACTGTTCTAGAAGTCTCCCGTCTCCACCTGTGATTTAATCATTGTTGGCCAACAGGAAGTTGATCCTCTCCGTACCAGATAATGCTTGGGGTTCGCGGCTAGCATCGGTGTTCCCATCGTTCATCATTGTTGGCTTTCTTGAACCAACAGATATTATTCTGTAGAAGGCCAAACTATACGCACTCATGCTCGTACATGGTCACTCGCGCTACTATGTCGACTCTCACGCAGCCCAAGATACCGCCGGTAGTTATGGATACAATAACCCAGCAAATTGGGAACACTCCCATGGTCAAGCTCAATAAGATACCTCAAAGTCTTGGAATAGAGGCGGCAGTCTATGCAAAGCTTGAGTATTTCAATGCGGGAGGAAGCGTCAAAGATAGGATAGCATTACGCATGATCGAGGAGGCAGAACGAAAGGGTCGAATCAAACCTGGGGACACATTGATTGAGCCTACAAGTGGGAACACTGGTATTGGTCTTGCACTGGTGGCTGCTGTAAAGGGATACAAGACCATTATAACGCTCCCCGAGAAGATGTCACCCGAAAAAGTTGCTGTTCTTCGTTCTCTAAATGCAACCATCATCCGCACACCCACACAAGCTGCCTTTGACTCACCAGAGTCACATATTGGAGTAGCAAGAAGATTGCAGAAGGAGATACCAAATGCCCATATACTGGATCAATATGGAAATCTAGACAACCCTCTAGCCCATGAATATGGAACCGCAGAAGAGGTGTGGGAGCAGACTGGAGGAAAGGTAACAGCCATAGTGGCTGGAGCAGGCACGGGCGGTACAATAACAGGACTGGCGAGAGGGTTGCGGAAACACAATAAAAAAATCAAGGTGATAGCTGCTGATCCACATGGATCAATACTAGCCGTACCGAATACGTTGAACGAAACGTACGCGAATGAATCGTACAAGGTTGAAGGGATTGGGTATGACTTTGTCCCGGATGTCCTAGATCAAGCAATCGTAGACAACTGGTATAAAACAGACGACCGAGAAGCTTTTGCATATGCACGTCGGTTGATAGCTGAGGAAGGACTGTTGGTTGGGGGCAGCAGTGGCAGTGCGATTGCTGCTATGGTGAAGAGCGTTCAGGACTTAGGGCTAGGAAAAGATGATTTGGTGGTTGTCATATTGCCGGACAGCATTCGAAGCTATCTCAGTAAGGTGAGGATTGCCATAGTATCTCGTCCGATGTGTGATACTAATATATTGCTAGTTCGTTGATGACGACTGGCTAGCAGCTAATGACCTCCTACCTCCAACGCCGCCACCAACCAATCCACCTTCACCCACCCTACCTACACAAGATCACCGCTCGTCAATGTCGACCATCAAAGACAAATCGCCCTTTAGAGATGCCACAGTCCGTACATTACGCCTGAAACCTATCACCACTGTCACAGCGTCCACGCTTTGCTCCGAAGCTATCGAAACAATGCGTGAGAAAGGCTTTGATCAGCTGCCCGTACTTGCAACATCTGGCAAAAAGCGACTCCTTGGATTGGTCACGCTAGGCAATATGCTCAGCTGGATCAGCCAGGGTCGTGCAACTGGTAATAGTCCAGTAGAAGATGTGATGTTCAGCTTTAGCAAGACCTCCGAAGTCGTGACGAATCCTCAAGACATCGGCAATCTCGCTTCACCACCGCCGTTGGCGAAGGAGAACTACCACCCTAGTCACAAGCTTGACCACTCAACAAACAGATCGAACGGCGAAGCAGACAACCATGGGGTGTCAAAGAAACGTCACTTTGTCGAGATTACCCTCGATACGCCACTAAGAGCGTTGTCAAGATTTTTCGAGTGGAACAGCGCTGCTGTTGTTACTGAGAAGGAGGATGACTGGATGAAGCCAGTAGCAGTTGTCACAAAGGTTGATTTGCTTGGCTGGCTGGTCCAACAGGCAAAGTTGAACGGAGACTCCTGACCACTTTGCACACCATGATTATAGATTATGTAGCATGCATAGCGTTAGAGGCGTTGGCTTTACGGAGACGCACTGGTTTGTTTTGGATATCCTCAACGATATTTGGTATGCAGTTTGTAAAGGATTCCAACCATGTTTCGGTGTGTAATCATGATTAAACGTCGACACAACCGTTGCGCTATGCTATGTTGTAGGATACTCTGTCATTGGTTTTGCTGCAGAGATGTTGTGGGTTAGTGTTAAGCTCAGGGCCGAATGCAGTTCGGCAAACCTTCCCAGAACAATTGCGCAGAAGTCATGACGCTTTCCCGAAGGTATTGGGAAACCAATTCGCAACGCTCACCGTCAGGTCATCAGGCGAGGTCAATTCTCTTATGGAATGGCCTCAATCACCGTGTGCACAGCATGCCTACGACACCAATTACGACAGCCCCGCCAGACCACGAGGTTCTATCAGTTCAGGACAGCAAACTTCAAAGTCCATGATACGCCCAGACAACTCTCCACGGCTCATCTTCTCTCAGCCGGTCAAGCAAGTCCACAGCCACTCGCAGCGAAAGATCCACCACTTCCAAGATCTTCAGCCATCTCGAAACCTTCAGAAATCGTCCTCCCAGAAAATACAACTCCCCCCCCTGCCCTCAATCCGATCTCCGGACTAGCGAAGGAGTTGCGGGAGCGGGCAGGCTCATTTACAGAAACTTACGTTGCCTATGGTGCCTGCGAGAAGTTGGTAAAAGAATGTGCAAGACAGTCGGATTATTCAATACCGCAGGCTCATGAGAAGGGTGTCGAAGTTCCACATACGAAGGATGGGGAAGATTTGGGAGTAGGGACTGGATGGTGGTTTGAAAGTGAGCTTCTGCATGGTCGTGTCGAGGCCAGTCCCGGGAGTACTGACAACTTGCCTATTTGACAGCACTTAACCTTACCCCAACCTTCATGATCTGGGCCCAAATTACTATGCTACATATGTATCTCCTAACCTGCCGCCTCCGCATGTTCCCCCCACAGCACGCCTCGACGTGGCACCAACATCTTCTCGATCATTTTTTCTTCTTGGCCGAAGACCGCATGGTGACAACACACAACATGGTCGCCCGCTCGGTCCGCAATAAATACCTCAAAGATCTTTTCGTACAATGGCGTGGACTGATGGCTGGATATGACGAAGGGCTTATGAAGGGAGACGCAGTATTGGCTACGGCAGTATGGAGGAATATATTTAAGGGCGATGAGAATGTGGATTTTAGGAGCGTGGGGGAGATTGTGAGCTATATGAGAGGAGTGCTGCAGGGACTGGAGCAGATGAGCGATGAGGGTATTGCGGGTGGGGAAGTGGTGTTTGGAAATCCAGAGAGTGAACGGGACGGAATACTGGTGAAGAGCCGATTGATGGTACGTTCTTTTTCTCTCCAGCTTCTCACCAACTCGATTTTGATCATGAATCTTGAGGCATGTCGTGAGGGGTCTCACTGCTCAGAATTATTTTGAAAGCAAACTTCCATCCAATAGAGTCGAATACTGACTCCGAAACCATAAAGGACGCTCCGGGCCAATTAGCTGGTGGAACGGCGAAGGCCGGTGGCATGTTGAAGGCCATCAGTGATCCGTCGGACGTTGTGTGAATACTCAGTTTTGCTATATCCGTTAAATGAACATATTGCTTCCAAACCAGATCTACGCTCGACTCAATATAAAAACACTACGAGCCATCATCATAAGAGTATACTTGCCAAACAACCTGATCCTCAGCTCCCACCCAGTTTTAGGGTCTCTGCCTCGTTATGTCGATCTTTCGACACCCAATGCCGTCCCAATATTGAAGGAAGACCTGCTGTGAGCCCTGTTGTCCGTGCTCGATGTCTAATTTATAGCCTCACATCAGCAATAGCAGTCACTATAGCAGCTCATGAGCGTCGAAAAGCGGAGATACCGGATGTCGAAAACATCATCAAGATTACCATCCGCGTTTCTGCCCTGCTAGTCGAGCGTTTTCAGCAACAGTGCACGGGGTATTAACAGCGGTTCTCCCTACCGTTCCCTCGATACGCTCTCCTTAATCTCTGCTTCTCCTCTCCTTCACAGGCTACCTTCATCTCTAATTATACCTTCCATTTTTACTCTCCATAACAGTTTATCTGTTTCGTCTAATATCCCTCTTGCCACTCAGACCTCGATCTATTGTCCGAAGACCACTCACTACTCAACCATCGATCGGTAACAGTTTCGGTTCGCTAAACCTTGCTTGAAATTCGGCAGCTGCATCAACGGTTCCGAAGAGATATGGTATTCTTCGATGATACTATCTTTTCTGCAATCTACGAGGGTTTGTGGTGGGTTGTGAATTCTTCTCATAGATGCACATCGTATCGCGTATGAGATACTACACAAATCCTCAAAACGTATCACGCTATCCAGAAATTACGCAAAAGCTCTCAAGAATGCACCACAACCTTTGGAGTACTAAAAACCTCATAGCCAAATGCCCAGCCAGCAGCAACATATATCTACATACACCCTGCATGTTCCCGAGACTTTCCTCTCTTGCTCTCTTGCATATCTTCACGTTTGGTCCAATACGAGATTCTCCCACTTTGCCGTCGTGGCAGGAGGCACACGAAGCTGCAATGGCATAAAGAAGGGAAATATGATTGCAATTGGGTGGCTACATGGAACTTGGTACTCCTCTTGAAATTCTTGGGTGGAAGCCGCCTGCATTAAAGATCATGCGTGAGGGCCTCAGGGCTTAACTGTGTGGAGAGGAACACAACGTTGGGAGGCCGCATAACTCCGACATTCGCGCTAGCCAGCTCACTCAGCCCTACAGCACCGTGATATCTCTAAATCTGTTTGGGCTTTTGTTTGTCCACCTCCACATCTTTCCTTTGGGTCATATTCACGTCAACAACCGCTAACAATCTAATTCCCAGTAAGGCGATAGCTTCGTGCTCCTGAGCGAAGATTGGCAAATGACCTCAAAGCAGTAGATATCTCGTGTGGGCTAAATCACGATTACAGGTCTCCGATACAAGCGATGGTCCTATACCAGCTACTATAATCCATTGGGTATCATAAGAAATCTATACCGAGCGAACGATAATGAACGGTCTATATAAGCGCACGAGAAAGAAAGACCATCCCTATACCAGTACCGGTCAATGTATTCAATCCCAACGCCTATCACGCCTCTCCCAAGATCTCCACCTCCTGTCGCCGTCAACGGTGTTATGCCTTGCGAGCCCAGCATCTTCGTATGACCTGCGAGGCCGGCCAGTATTTGGTGGCGCTCGCCTCTCGAACTGTCTGAGATTCTCTTGCCTGATAGCTTCGCGGATGAACCGCTCGCCTCTATCTTCCATGCTCTCGCCTTCGTAATGGACGGCAGGCTGATGACGGGCTTGGCGAGGTATATCGGCTCTGCGTGCTCGCCGGAGTCTTTGCGCTTCCTCCAAACGATACAGTCCACGCTCTTCCTGTCGCTGTCTGTCTAGCTCGTCTTGCCGTTGCCGTGCTCTATCAGCTGCATTGAGGCGCGCGATGTCTTCCAGCTCTTGAAGTCTTCTAGCCTGTGCTCGTTCAGATTCCTCTTGTTGTTGCCGTCTCCTAGCTCTTTCCACTGATTCGATACGTTTCCTTTCATCATACTCGATACGTTCTCGTCGTTTTCTCGCTCCTTCCAAGCGCTCGAATTCCGCCACCCTAGCAGCCCTTCTCTGAGCCTCTTGCTCCTGCTTGGCAACTCTCATTGCATACTCGCGTTGCTCTCTGTCCCGCATTAACTTCTTCTCGGCCTCGTATTTACTCTTGGGCGAGATGCTTCGCGATTTCCGCTGATGAACACGGGCTGCTTGTGGTGGGGAAGGCGTCTTGTCTTCTTCACTGGAACTGGATTGGTGAAGAAGAACGATTCGTGGCTCTCTTCTTTTCCGAGGCCTTGGCTTACGCTCGCGAGAACGAGAGCGAGGGCGATCTTGAGAGCGGGGAGAAGGGGACCGATGACCCCGGTTCGGTGAGATAGGCACTATGACCGGAGATCTCCCCCTCCTCGGCATCATTGGCGGTGGTGTTGGGGCTCGAGGCAATGGATGAATGATGGCAGGTCGGACCTCTGGTGATCTCGGCCTCTCATAGACACGGTATGTCTTCGGTTTAGGCTTCCGTGCTTTCGACTTGAACGGATTCCAGAATTTAAAGGATATGGCCAGTCCTTCGAATTTATGGACTGGCTTGGTCCTATGACCCGGGCGAGACCTCGAGCCTTCTGAACCTCCAGGTGTACTGGCATGGAAACTTTGTCGATTACTGGGATTCACGTCGGAAGCTGTAGCGGGGCGGTCGTCGAACATAGGCCGGACTTCAACATTACTGCATGGCCGACTTGGTGTTCCGCGGGGGCAATTCACCAAGCGCTCTCTAGGTACACGTCTTCCATCTGGATATACGATATCGAATCTTTCGATCGTGCACATCTGACTCCGGAGCCCGATCAAGTGCGACTTCACTTTTTCCGCTTCTTTCGGATTCGGTAGGTTGATTTTCGCAGAGGAGGGTTTTCTAAATGCATGAATACGTCGACATGAGCACGTCGACGGCTCTGGCTTGCTGATTAAAGCAAAGTTCAGATTCGAAGATGAAGATAGTTGAAATGCTCCTGGATACCAAGAGGGTTTTATGAAATCGTCGAATGAAATGAGTTCTGGTGGGTATAGGGCATTTGAAGCAAGTCGTTGATCAATAGGAGCCTATGTTCTGCCACCAACAGCTCTTTTGAGCTTCTGACATTGGGAGCATGTACCTAAACTCGGCTGTGTTGCCCACTAGCGCGGAATTGCTAGCGTCGAATATGTGGCTAAGATGTGAAGCAACTGCTCCCCAATCCTACAAAGACAGCGCTTAATCCTGGCTTGAGGTTGAATAAGATCTTTAAATTTGGACGAGGCATAATCGTCTACCCAAAAGGTACAACATGTGGCTAATCGGTGTTCTATGTTGTGGGGTTTCCTTGGTCGACACTGGACGAGAGGCGCCGACATCGCTTGGAGGGGTTCCGCTGCGCAGAACAACAGACCCTCCCCCAGCAAACACTGAAATTGGAAGACCTACCGCCTTACTCGACAGGCTGTCCGTCATGAATGACAATGTCTACTCGTCAGATGCAAGCCGTGGCGGGCACTTGTGATCGTAGTCCGTGGTACCCGGCGGCCGGCCTTCCTTGCGAAATTTCGTTCAGCCTCAGAACTACTCACGGCTGGTACGATACTCAAATGATGGCATGCATGTCACAATGCGAGGAGCAATATGCTGACTGCTTCTCCAACAATTACGCAATTAGCCCACGTCATTTCAGCTGCTGTGCCATGCTGTGATTTGTGGATTTCTCAGAGCCTCATCCTTCAAGGACACATTCGAGCTGAGATGCTTCGTTACCCTCAGCTTCATTATCCTCGCTTCCACCCCCTCCTATCATACATGGCAGAATTTGGCATCCGGATCGCGAACATCTATTCTATTCTCTTCTCTGCATGTGCTTCACGAAACAGGATGTCCGTGAGAGAGGGGCAGTTCGGCTGCTGAAGGATGCCAGGCAGGCACATCAGGCTGTCATCTCAACTGCTTACCCAAGCATTCTTCCATCTACCCACCATAAAATAAACTAACGAGGCTATACATTCATAGTCTTCCAGATTTGGATGACATACGGCGACTATAAAGTTTTCAAGATCATCACGCGACCATGTCCATTTGTAATAGAAAAACAGTATGATACAGGGGAGGATATCAAGCCCATCTCGAGGCCCAGTCTCATGACTTCAGTCTCATATGATCCTTGGCAACGAATGCACCTTGCAATTATTCACCCAGTGTCCAAGATTCAGGCAGATCACTCTATCCGGCCACGTAGAATGCCGCCAGAATCTTAAGGCATCTTAAGGCAATTGTCGGCAACGCAAGCAGCTCTGCGCCGAGGTCAATACATGTGCGAATCTGATTCTTCTCTTTGTTCTCTCAATCTAGGTTTTCCAAATGAGCTGGAAGCTCGCAGTCATAGCGGCTGACAGAGTTTGATTATACCTAAGGCTCGAATACCGGAGTCTCCTCCAGATGCTACGGCCCAACCAGGCCCCTGCCATCGTGAACCGTGCATAATCCGCCCTACTCAAATCCGCTGTCACACGCAATCCCGCTACCTATTGCCACCTACCGTATCCGAAAGCCGCAGAGCCCCTTCTTACCAGATATTGTGCAGTGAATCTACACTGATAGCTCGGCCGAGTTCCTCAGGCTCTCCGATGCACAGCTCGGGTATCGTTGCTCAGGTAGGGCTGCCCCAGCCACAGCCCGGAGATGAGGAGCTCCTCATCGCTTAACCCTGTGGGACTCGCGTCGTCTTGGGGCTCGTTAGTGGCCGAGGCCCCCACAACAATCCCCCTCCATACCCCTAACAACGGTCCTCACAGTCCGCCACCTCACGCACTTTCGATTCGAGCGCATCATCTAGCTCTGCGCAAAGTTGCTCCCTGATCATCTATCGCTGCCCACTCCCCGTCCCTCATCCAAACTCAAGAAGCTCCACCCCTGAGAAACAACGCCCACAAGCACGAATTGCGCCATCATGCTCAACGACTCGGACAGCCTATTCGGAGTACCTGCTCTTGCGACAAGGAGACAACTGCTTGCATGGGTAAAGCCAGATGTGAAAAAAGACCATCGGGTTACGGGACCTTCTCACCCTCGGGGCTGAATTCCGACTACGAAATTACTCTCCAGCTCGCACGCAATGATCCGCCGATAACCCGGTGTACTGAAGAACGTGCCCGCTCGATGCGAACGGGCGATTGTACTACCTGGCGAACGGTCGAGGTATAGCTGATACATGGATGGCATGGCAAGGGATGTGGCTATGGTGAGGGATATCATGGCTGTGGTGTCAATGGAGATACTACGCACATGTCCCATTCGTGTGATCTGAAGTCGTTGCCGGATATGGTGAGGTTATGGAGGAGGGAGGAGGGAGGAGGGAGGAGGGGAAAAGGGAGGAGGGGAAAAGGGGGAGGTGTATAGACGGCCGATGGAGGAGGGGGATCTGGATTTGGTTATTGTTATACAGCTGGTTCTTCAGTGTTATATCGAGGTTTATCCAGTGGTGGTGGTGGTGCTGATATGGTTAACGAAGACGTTTCGGGAGGGGGAAGCGTACAAGAGTGCAATGGAGGAAGGAGATCCGGGGTCTGCTGGGCTGTGGAGCTGTTGCTGTGGATTGATTGAGAGAAAGTGCTTGGTTATGCGGTACGTCTGAGCGGTTTAGAGGACTCCTTACTGGGTTCGGCTTCTTCCGTGTCAACACGGAGCATATGGAGGGCACGGGCATGTGGGGAACCCGCACGCTGGCCCGATCGCTGGGGTTCGTTTGGTATGTATGTCCTGCCGTTCCTGGTCATCAAGCACCTATGGGTCGCATTGAGATCGCCTAAACCGACAAGAGTTCCGTTCGAAGAATCATCATCATCATATCCTACGTACATCCCAAATATCTACATACCCCAAGAAACGAACCAAAGCCAAAAAAAAAAACCACTACAAACTCCCCTTCCCCCTCCCCCCCTTCCCAACCGGCTTCACCACCGCCCTCCCCGCCCCCCTCAACCTCCCCAACTCCACCTCCAACACCCCCCTCTTCCGCCGCCCCCACTCCTCCCTCCTCGCCACCTCCTCCTCCATAGCCCTCGCCGCCTTCCGCTTCTGCCCCCGCGCCAGCTTCAATCGCTCCATGATGTCCTTGAAGCCGTCGAGGAGGAGGTCGCCGCACTCGTCGTACTGGTCTATGGGGAGGGAGGCGAAGAAGAGGCGGGCGCGGTGGGCTTTGTCTTTGTGGGTTTTGTCGGGGTAGATGGTGCGGAGGCGGTCGGGGAGGGGGAGGGTGGGGGCGGGGAGGGCGTGGGTGTGGGGGTCTTTTTGGTTTGGGGTGGTTGTGGTGGAGGGGGGAATGTGGTCGAAGGATTCGAGGCGGAGGGTGGAGTAGTCCATTTGGGCGAGTTGGTGGGGGGTGTAGTCGAGGGAGCGGCGGCGTTTGTGGGGGTGGGGGTGGGGTTTGGGAGGGTAGGTGTGGGTGTGGGTGGGGGATGCGGTGCTGGTGGCGGAGTCGGTGGGGCTGTTGGATGCGTTGGTGAAGGTGTGGGCTTCTTTTCGCGCTCCTCCGCTCTGCTTGGCGCCTATCATCTCCAAGGGCTGGGGCTCGAAGCGGCTCTGTGGAGGAGGAGGAGGGTGGGTTAGATGGTGGGACGATGGAGGTGGTTGGGGTGCGTCCTTGGTGACTGTGGCACGTACAATTTGCTCTGGCTGTGGAGTGCGCCCGTGGCGATCGCGGAGGAGCTGCATCACTGCCGATGATTGCTCGGGGTCTGATAGCATGGGGTCGACGCCTTTGAGCGATGACTGGCGTGGTTTGTGGCCTTTAACGCCGTAGCCGTCCCATGCGGGCTCGCTCGCTCCGTAATAGCCATCTTGTGCCGCGGACCGGCTGCGACGCCGCGTATGTGTTTTTTGAGGGGAACCGTAGGACTGTTGTTGTTGTTGTTCTTGTGGATGCGCTTGGGATTGAGTGTTGAGGGGTCGCAATGCTAGATGCCTGTTCAGAGCAGGCGATAGTGCTGGCGATTCGTTTTCCTCGTAGAAGGAGGAGCGGTCCAGCTCGGATCCGTCCACGCTGAGCATGTTGACTTCTGTCTGCGAGCGGAGTGGCGCAGGTCGCGCGAAAGAGTTTCCTTGGTCGATACTGTTGCCTCGGGTGTAAGAAGTGGACAGATCGGACCCCTTGCGATGTAGTGGATGCTGCCAGGCTTGAATGTCGACCTCGCTGTACTTGGAGTGCAACTGTCGAGGCTGTTCGGGACTAGCCTTGCTTGTTGATTGCGATTTAGATGGAACGGCAGGCGGAGGATTGGAATAATTCATCGTCTTTTCGTTTCTTCGTTGTTCATCTTCCGTTGGACTAGGACTCGATCTTTCCTGTTCCTGACTCGTCACCATTGCGCGAGCATTAAGGAGCTGGCGTAGAGCAGCCATTCTTCCCAGCAGTAAGGTAGCAAACAGCAACTTTCAGGCAAGACGGGTTTAACAGAACTTTGGTACAGCCAGCTGTGTACAAGAGATGGGTGTTAACGATAGTGAGGAAGTTGAAATGCCAAACAGCCAGCTGGGCGGAGTCAACGCACAAGCAAAGGATTGCAGGAGGCACATGAGCAAGGAGGCCAAAGAAGAACAGACCCAGGACGAAGGATATTCCATCAGCACTGCTAAGAAGCGATCCTACCTGCCATGCCGTGTGGATCTTGCTCGTCCACGCCCCTCATGGTGTCTCAGACTTGATCCCCACCTAATCTTATCGCTAGAATTATAGTACGGACGAGGTTCAAGGTAGGCAAACTTGGTATCTAGTGCTCTTGTCCGTTGACGGAGAGATCAATATCAGGAAGTCAGGTACCGTATTGCCGCCCGCACCGCATGATCGACATCTTCCACACAACACCCACCACCCAAACCTGCACCATGAGGCAAGTTCCAGGGGCTCCCGGCATCCGAAACACGGGGTCACCTTAATAATGTAGGATTGCCATGCCGCGTGGAGTCAACCAGGGTTTTATTTTGGTGGGCAGGCAGTGCGGTCTGGATCTCTCCGAAAGGTCTAGCGGCTAATCCTCGTTTTAGCCTGGTCGCTGAAGATTTAGCACTATAGGAAAAGTTGATCGTCCACATAGATCCACGCCAATGGCATTGCGTATTGCATCGCATTCGTGCCGTTACGCTAATCGTATCCTGTCAAGTTCACGTCGTGCCTCTGCTCTACTATGTACATAGTATAATGCTGATACACAGTTCAGTTGGGCTGCGAAGGATAAAGAGTCTCGATGCTCAGCTTCATAAACAAGGGTCGCAGCGCTTCCTGAAATTGCACAGCACTCCTCCAGCGCCACCACTAATCAACTCCTGACGAAAAGATGCCAAATACTCCCCAAAAAACAACCATGTCTCCAACCTCCCCCACCACCCAACGCACCCGCTCCCCCCACATAGTCAACCAAGCCATGGCCCCGCAACCCCTCCAACGCAAACCCGTGCACGACGACAGCAACAGCAACAACAACAACCTCTCCCCAACCTCCACCCTCACCACCAACCACGATCAACCCTCAAACATGCTCCTCAACGCCACCAAATACACCTTCGACAACTCCAACTCCAACGACAGCCCCAGCCCCAGCCCCGCCCCCTCCGCCCGCGCCAGCTACATCGATCCCGCCATGGACCCCCAAGTCCGCCTAGAAGACTACGACTGGCCCGAACTCGAAGCGCAGTTCCAGAAGCGCATGGACGCCTTCCGAGCCGTCGAGGAAGGCATATGGGAGGAGTGGAAGGGGTGGGGGGAGTTGTTCGGCGCGTGGGCGAGTACGATCAGCGTGCATGATGAGGAGAGGGCGGCGAAGCGGTTGAGGACGCGGATCGCGTTCACGCAGGCGAGTGAGGAGGGGTTGGAGCTGAAGAGGCAGCATTATATCAAGGTCGTGCAGGCTTTTGAGGCGGCTCTTGCGCTTATGGGGTGAGGATGAGGTTTGGGGGTGGGGATGGGGGTTTCATGTGGGGCGTTTGGGGGGATGGGGATGGGGATTCTAGCTTAGGTCCTTCCATAGCACTGGATCATCGCGGCGTTATTCGACTACGTATATGTAATATTGCAGAAGCAGCAGGATTCGGAGTTCTGGCATAAAGGTTGACATCGTCGGTCGAAGATTCGAAAGACTAGTCATAACACAACGGGTTGTATTCCAATATCGGCATACAAGCTGCAAAGCAACATGGCAATCTATTCGGGTCATCTTGCATGGATTCCCGGTTTTACCTAGAGAAAATCTACTTCTATAAAGACCCTTTCAAACCTTGTTCCCACGTCGAGTTTGACATTTGCCAACCTATCGCGCATGTATAACAGCATCACTGATAATGGAATCGTGCAATGCTAAAGCCAAGGCACGGTCGGTATTGCTAATTGAAAAATTGCTCAAGTTCACCATGTAGGGGAGCCGTTCTTGGTCAATTGCTGTCAGAGGGATCGTGAATGTGACGGATGGAGATGTCTTTCCAATAACGCTTAAAAGGTTTCGTCGAACAGTACAGCTGTCATCAGTCGGTCGTAGACCCAACGGAATTGTCATGTATGGAAATCTAATATATTCCATGCAATGTTCAATGCTCGCTTCTTCATGTACGAGGATAATTCGTCTTACATTTCAACTCTTCAAGCTCCATCTTTCTTCCCAAACAGATCCTTCTCTACCAAGCCCCTACAAATGGGATGATAGAAGTCTTTGTTCTTTTCAAAGGTCTCCACCGCCAACGACCGGTCCGCCTCGCTCAGCTTCTTGTACAGCGGCCGCACGAATTTCATTCTGCCAATGTTGCTCAGCAACTCGGCAGTAGGCTTATATACCGCTTGATCTTTGGCCCTCAGCGCGATCTGGAAGTATCGAGCAACGACCTCAACATTGCCGCTTTTTGCAAAACCATAGGCAGAGTCCATTGATCTTGTCTGTGGTTCGGTTAGGGAGGATGCGAAATCCCGGACTTTGTCCAGGAAAACAACAATTTGGTTCGCGGACCAGCCATGGATATCCTGTGCTTTCGGCGCGAAGTTGTTGGTAGTAGAACCCTCCCATTTGGAAGCCAATGCGTAACAAATATCAACCATCGAAGTGTCAAAGTCCGGTTTGGGAGGAAGGCCAGGCGAATAAAACCAAGCATCGAAGTCTACTTTATCAAGAGCAGCAGAGGCTGCGGAGTCGGAATTAAAAAAGGTCAGAAGGCACGCTTTGAACTCGTATGAATCGAGCGAAAGACGGGCAAATTTCGTAAAGTAGTGATAGACAAAGTTGTTCCACTTGTCCTTACCAACCTGCTTCTCGAGGAAGGATAGGAATGTATATCCCTTCTCATAGGGAATACTGGAGAAGGCATCATCGGGATCCTTGCCTTTGAGGTCAACAATCAATTTGGTGAACTCATGTTGATTCCCGAATTGATCAACGGACTCTTGGAGGAACTTCCACCTTTGATAGCATTAGGTTCAGCATTTGTCCAATAAAGCAAGAACCTTCAAGAACGACATGTTCCAAGAATTACAAGCACATCTTACGACACATAACCAATTAGGAAGGAGGAGAACTTCATACCCTATGATAGCAGAGAAATCACGATGGGCCTCGCCATGCACGGCAGCCTGTATGCGTCTCTCTAAGTAGGTAGTCCATCCTTCGTTTAGCCAGAAGTGCTCCCAGCTAGCATTAGATACCAAATTGCCGCTGTATGAGTGGGAGAGCTCGTGCGCGATCACGTCAACATTTTCGCGGTCGCCACTGATAATCGTTGGGGTTGCGTACGTATAGACGGGGTTTTCCATTCCACCATAGGGAAAGCTTGGTGGTAGTATGAGCACGTTGTACGTTTTCCATTGATATGGGAAGACAATTTTCTCTATCGTCTGAATAAACTTCTCAGTCGACTCTTCAAGTTCCCATTTAGCAGCCTGAAGCTCTCTCGGGCCTGTGGCTACCACACTTCTGGGACCGATACTTGCTTGCTTGATGTCACCACTAGCCAGGGCGAACAAGTAGCTTGGAATTGGTATTTCCTGCACATAGGAGTATAGCTTGCTTCCATTTCCAAGGTCCTTTTCACCGGTAGCAATCCCACTAGCTAGAATAGGCAATGGTGACTTTATGTGAAATTCGTAGGGACACTTAACGTCGGGAGTATCTTGGCAAGGGAAGATAGATCGAGCATGTATGGGTTGGCATTGCGTGACTTGATATTTGTTAATATCCCGATCTCCTGGGACAGTCTCTGACTTCTACGTACACATCTGCGCAGATAGAGTAGTCAGTATTGCTGTTCCAAGACGAACCTTCAGTGAAGCGAAGCGAAAGGTCCAGAGAAAGAGAGGACAAGTGCCCAAGCCCATTGGCTTGTTGCTGAAATCTCTGCCTCATTGTCAAGAAAAGATGACAGGCAGTACGTACGTATGGGTGCTCAGTCCTAGTTTGGGCAGGCGTCAAAAATTGCAGAGCTGTGCATGCTTCTGTGGTCTCTGAGTCGATCTAGATACAGGCAAGAAGTATCGATATCAGCTCGGACGGTACAAGCAATATCATCTTACAGAAACTTCCAATTTCTTGCCTTTCGCAATGCCATCTTGGAGATGCAGCTTCAAAACAGATCCGTAGGGTTCGAGTCTGGGCAGAAGCTCCCACTGGATCTTCTCGCTGTTCAATTTGACGCCTTTCACATTCAGATAACTGCTATCGAGCAATATTTCTTGGGATGCAGCCTCAGTGATTGATGTCAATTCGAGGACCACGTTTCCACTGATGCACTTCTTTTCGAAATCGATCTCAAGGTTGGCTGTGGTTTTTTTGGTGATGAAGTTGTTGTAGTTCGAAAGAGTATTGGGATCCCGGGGTGGATTCACGATGGAAGCCATACTGTAGGTGGCATGGGATTTCAGAGATAGTTCGGGCAAAATTGTAAAGAGCCTGACGGCTTTGAAGATATGGTGCCTGATTTGTGCTTGTAACATATACTAGATGTGTCAGGTGCACTGCTGATGTAAAGTTGCTACTCAACATGAGATATCTCCACTCCCGGAATGGTTCTACAGACGGCGATCACGCAGGAAGTATCTGGCACAACGACAAGACGTTCAAGCCAAATTACCAGACATTCAGTTCCATTGTTTCTCGATAGCATAACAGTAGTTATAGAATAGTGATGGAATATGTTGTACATAAACAAATGCGAGATGGCAGTCGCAAGACATGCGGGCGGCAGGACTTGCCGTTTTTGTCAAGGGGATAATTTCATGAACGTTCCTAACTTCCCACAGCATGACAAGGCCTGATGGTCCCTCAAATCTTGATGACTTGATCATCGTCCATTCTTTGCGATGGCGCGCTTGGGAAGGTTCGGCTTCCTTGGAGTCGCTGTGATTTTTCATGTCATATACACCTATTCCATCTTCGACATTTATTTCATTAGCCCAATTGTCCATGGCATGACCTCTTTTGGCGTCGAGAGAAATCCAGGCACTGAGGCACCGGCCAAACGACTGGTCCTCTTCGTAGGTGATGGACTCCGCGCCGACAAGGCTTTTCAATCCTTCCCTGATCCGTCCCCCTCGAATCCCAATGCTCCAGGAGCTCTTGAGCCTCAACCCCTGGCGCCTTTCCTACGATCACGCGTCTTGAAGAGTGGAACTTTCGGCGTCTCGCATACGCGAGTTCCTACCGAATCAAGGCCGGGGCACGTTGCGTTGATCGCGGGATTGTACGAGGATGTATCCGCCGTGTTCACAGGCTGGAAGCTTAATCCAGTCAACTTCGACAGTGTATTTAATCAGAGCCGGCATACTTGGAGCTGGGGTAGTCCAGATATATTGCCTATGTTCAAAGAGGGGGCCTTGCCAGGCAGGGTAGATGCTGACACGTATGGAGAAGAGTTCGAAGACTTCACCAAGGGTACACGTTCATGACGGAACAGATAATTCAACCGCTAACGAGCATCAGACGCAACGCAGCTAGATACATGGGTCTTTGAAAAGGTCAAGAAATTATTCAGTGGAGCTTCGAAGAATGCCACCCTCGATTCAACTCTCCGACAGGACAAAAGTATTTTCTTCCTACATCTACTTGGACTAGATACGACGGGCCACGCTTATCGACCATACTCGCGGGAGTATCTGCACAATATCAAAGTCGTGGATCAAGGTGTGAAGGAGATGACGAAGCTCATTGATGATTTTTTCGGTGACGGCAAAACAGCTTTTGTATTCACGGCAGACCATGGGATGAGCGATTGGGGTAGTCATGGAGATGGCAATCCCGACAACACACGCACCCCCTTGATTGCCTGGGGCTCTGGTGTTGCGAAGCCTGTCATTACTGTGTCGGAGCTTGCAAGTGGGCATGACGATGGATTCTCAGCTGACTGGGGTCTGGATCAAGTGCAACGAAACGATGTCGACCAGGCGGATGTCGCTGCGTTGATGGCATATCTTGCCGGTCTCGACTTTCCAGTCAACTCAGTGGGCAAGATCCCGCTCGCTTACGTTACAGGAGATTTAAAAGAAAAGGCCGAGGCTGCGCTTGCAAACGCCAGAGGTGTATTAGAAATGTATCGTGTTAAAGAGGAGCTGAAGAAACGGTATCAGGTGCGGTATACACCCTACGCTCCGTTGAGTGATGGTCAACTTTCGGTGGCGCATCATGTGGTAGATATAAAAAAGGCCATCGACCAGGGGCATTTTCCGCAGGCAATCGAAATGAGCCAGAAGCTTCTTCATCGTGGTCTTGACGGACTTCGCTACCTTCAAACGTATGATTGGTTATTCCTCCGCGCCTTGGTGACTACCGGATACCTAGGATGGATCACTTTCGCCCTCACTGCCGTGATCGATATGCATGTCCTACATGGCAAGACTCACACATCGAGAACCCTCGTGACGTCTGCAACATTTGGCGTCATCTCTGCAGTACTCTTTTCACTTCTCATTATGCGTAGGGCGCCGGTCACTTACTACGCGTATGCCGTTTTCCCACCAATCTTCTGGGAAGAAATAGTGGCCCGCAGGGAAGCCTTGATATCTGGCACTCGAAAGCTTGTTAGGGATGTTCGAGGCAAGCCGCGGACCATTCTACTAGGGTTACAGGCCTTAGCATTCATTGCCGTCTTAGAACTTCTTGTAGGAAATTATCTCTATCAAACCTGGAATCCGCGGCTGATCCATGCATCAGGTACTATCATATTTCCATCGTGTTGTTTATACTATTTGCTTCATATTAGCCTCAATCTGGCCCTTGGTCTATGGTGGTGAGTTTGTTATGAATAGGAAGTCCTTGGTCGCGACCTGGACTGTTGCATGTCTCTCGATGAGCATCTTCACACTTTTGCCAGCAGTGAAAGTGGAGAATATGACAACAATGTGAGCGCACCTACCGATGAAGCAAAATTCACGCAGAGTATCAATCCGTGGCTGCCTACTCAAATTTAGCGCTAACAACATCTATCACAGATTACTTGGGGGCTTCTTGATGGGGCTGATCGGCTTGTTATATATCTTGTTTGAGAAAAGCATTCTTTCCTCGCCAAAAGGCAGCTCGCCAAATCCGCCTACCTTCAACAGCATATCAAGCGCTGTACTCGGAGTTCAGATTGGGTTGATCTTGCTGGCCATGTTCGTTACTAAATCAAGTGTAACTTCAATACAGTCAAAACGAGGCCTTCCGTTGGGTAATCAAGTGGTTGGCTGGATAGTTCTGGGTACATGATACGTCCTTTGGAACGACATCCATATACTGACAATTTCTGGTAGCTGCTTCCCTTACGGTACCCTTTCTACACGGCCTCCAGCCAAATTATCACTACCTTCATCGACTTGTAGTTATCTTTCTGACATTCTCACCGTTCTTCGTCATCCTCACCATCTCATACGAAGGCCTTTTCTACTTCACCTTCTGTGCAACACTCGTTACCTGGGTTCGCCTTGAACATCATATTTACAAATTCACGACGACTGCGTCATCTTCACCTCCATCATCGCCCGCTCTGGCGCCAAAGACGAGTCTTATTGGCATTCCAGACATCTCGTCCCAGCTGCAGTCCCCCTCCGAAGGTTCCAACGCATCCAGATCTTCGGCTTATCGATCGTTGAAGCTCTCCGACCTCCGCACCTCGCTCTTCTTCCTCTTCCTCGTGCAATCCGGCTTCTTTTCGGTCGGTAATATCGCTTCTGTCGCCTCTTTCTCGCTCGACTCCGTGTACCGACTGATCCCTATCTTCGACCCCTTCTCCCAGGGATTGTTGCTAATATTGAAACTCATCATCCCATTCGCTGTCATCAGCGCCAATCTGGGGATTCTTAATCGTCGCCTGGGTGTTGCGCCTAGCAGCTTATTCATGCTTGTCATGGCGATCAGTGACGTGCTGACTATGAACTTTTTCTGGCTTGTCCGGGATGAGGGAAGTTGGTTGGATATTGGCACGAGCATAAGCCATTTCTTCATTGCCAATCTTCTGTGTGTATTTGTTGCGGGTTTGGAATTTGTCAGTGAAGTGTTTGTTAGTGGGGTAGAGGTTGGTGATGAGGCCAGTGAGGGCGACAAGCAGCAGTCCAATGGTGCTGTGCTTGACGGCAAGGATACCTCAAAGGCTAATGGGCACGGGAATATGAAGAAGACTGAGGTGCCCAAGAAAGAGCAAGTCAGTCGACCAATATAGGTAGACAGTCTTCTTCCCAACAGGTATCAACACACGTTGAAACCATATTTCAAGTCGCGCTTGCCCGTACAGAACGCGGTTTCGGTCACCCACTTTCTGCAAACCTCACTTGTCTAACACCGGGCTAGCTACAATCATGATTGGTGAGTAGAGCTACGAGCTCCAATAAATCTGCTCCTTACAGGCTCCATTTTTGAGCATCTATACATCGGTGCTTTACCGAACCTGGTATGGGGACGCACTTTATCACCAAGACTCTGACTCAACGAGACTAAAGCATAATGAAAAATTGCATTATGTTTGGGGTACGTCGCCGGAATTACCACGACTTTTTCTGATAGCTACGCTGAACGCTTGATCAATCCTACGACGACCACTCCGGCGTTTCGCATCAAGATCACAATCATATCGCTCCTTCATCAATCATACTTACCAGACGTCAACATGATTAGACCAAAATCGCGGTTCTTGGAACACCTTCCGCCCCTTGCAATCCCCGAATTTACGTTCACTCCAGCACAGTCTGGCCCCATACACAATCTCGACAATGTCTCGGATTCAGAATCATACGACTCATACTCAGAAACGTCAGACCTAAATGACATGATTTCAAAATTGAAGGGGATCATCGAGCTGATCAGCAAAACGACCGAGGAAGGGCTCGCGATCACTGTGGAAGGCTATCCGGTACGGGCTACCTCAGGCGTTGACCGTCCACCCTACTGACTGCAGTGGCTATCTAGTTCTATCACATGTTGGTAGAATGCAGCCGTGCAATTGATATGAAAAGTGGGGCTGATGCCGCCATGCGAACTGTTGTGAGGAGAGGCTTCCTGTTTGCAAGAGGAAATATGATAGCAAGGAGGAAGTGCATGGTAGATGGAAAGAATCTGTGGTACCTAGGGCAGAAAAAGGCAGTACCACCGAAGAAAGCTCCAAACGTCACGCACGAGCAGAGACAGGATGTTTCAGATCGACAGTCGAAAGAAGGTTCACTCATCCCGTACGAGCCAGAACTGGACATCACAAAACAAAAATCGAAGGAATTAGTCCCACACATCACATACGAGCAGAAACCGGATGGTTCAGATCCACAGTCGAAAGAAGATTCAATCATCTCGTACGAGCCAGAATTGGACATCACATATCTACAACCGAAGGAAGTAGTCCCCCAGATCACATATAAGCAGAAACAGGACATTTCGAAACTGGTCAACGATTTGCCTGAGCGCGAGATGGAGATCGCGTACAACATCGTTCGGAAAGGGATGCCGCATCTAACCCACGTTGTCGACCATGAGCTGGAAGTCGACATCGACAAACTTCCCAACGAGATCCTCCACTCGCTTCTTCGCTTCGTACGCATGTGCGCACCTCGGGCTGGAGGGGCCTTGCCTGCTCGGCGGGCTAGTGTAGCTGATTGCGCTGGGGAGGTGGAACCCGTCCTAATGTCTACACGCAGGAATAGTGCATGAATTGGTGGGGTAGGGGGGCTGGGTTTGAGGATGGCGATGAATGGTATGGATGATGAGAGCGGATATTGGAAATTAGGTAGGGGGTCCATTGGATGGTTTGTGGTAAGGACGCAGAACATGGGTATTGGGTAAGGTAGTGAAGTTCAGGGGGAAATTAAGGGTTCACCATTGCACGGTTGAATTGCATCATTGCTTAACAGGCGTTGAGTGGGTAGATTTTAATTAGATCAGTTTACCTTTTTTTTATAAGTATGCGGATATTACATCGATCTCTCGATGGGAATAGGTGTACTGGGTTTCGGTATTTTAGCTGCATCATCCACGACTAATGTAAAATTTCACATTCCATCATCATTGACATGGCTCGAGCCCCTCGCTTTGTCTTCGGAGATAGGAGTGGTTCAATCCTCGGAACGCACAAATATTCTATCAGTGTGGCGACTGCGCTGCTGTGTAAGGTGAAACAACGATGTCATCGTCAGTATGTGAGTCTTTTTATCCTTCAGCGAGGTTTTCCGAGACTATGAAAAAATTCTCTTGGTCGATATTCAATTCGATCAATAGTGCATTGTCTTGGCTGCCAAGTCACAACATACCAGCAGGACTCTAAATGTTCTTGCGAGGGGACAGGATACGTGAGAGCGGTTATAAAGGGTTACAGCGAGGTGGGCTTCTTCATCATTATATTTTTTGAGGGGTATTAGAAATCGCTCCTCGCCAACATACCTTCCAGTTTAAGATGATATGGAGGTATATCTATCCGCTGAGGGATTGAGTGTTACTCTTTGGCATCCCCTGTCTACGATGCTGATATGGCATTGACATTCCCATTGCTCCAACCACAAGATGAGTTTGAATACGCGCTAATCTTATCTAGTCTTCTAGCGAAGCGTTCTCTCCGGCTGCCTCGATCCAAAATTTCTTCCATGGATCCGTCCCGTAAGGTTGGAGACACACGATAGAGGTTACGGATACGGTATGATGATTTACCCGGCCGTGATCTGATGGGTGCTCGGTGTCCCCATTGATTGCCGCTGTCTCTAGGTTGATAGCAATCCCGTGGGATCCCAAAATGCCGACGGTAGTGGCGATGCGGCCTAGATGGTGTTCTCCTGGGTGGGGGCAGCGTTCCGTAGAAGTGGCCATCATCGCTGAGACGGGCCTTGGGCTATCATAGCAGCCTAGGGCTGGCTGATGATACCTAAAGGCTTGTTCCATACGCTGCGTTCGTGGCACTGAGATGTAACCACTGTGCAACGCTCATGGCATCATTTCAACCTCGAAGATCATGCCAGCTTTCCTCATTCGATCTATGAAAGGCTGTCCAAGCATTGCTGGTGTCAAGATGCCGCCACCCAATCGTTCCATCAATTCGCCTTCATTCAAAATGACCATTGCTGCTTCAGCAAGGCAGACGCCAGTAAAGTAGTAATTACCACCATCCCACCTCATCTTCCCGAAAGCTCGCCGAGGGTTTGGTCCATCTTGGTCGGCCGTAGCAACGGCCCGAAATTCAATGCTATCTTTGTTCGCCGCTTCCCTAGTTGCGCCCTGTCCAGGCGCGTACAGGACCTTTCTCACGAGCCATCGGACTGGGGCCAAAAGTAATGCGAGGGCGCCAAATACGATCAGAAAGTGGACGAATATCCCAACCAGAGCATTCCTCACTGCAGCATACTCCTGGTAGGAGAATTTGGGCCCGTATAGTTTGCCTCCATCGAGCAAGCCCCAGCTTCTTTGCACAGTTGCTACATTAGGACCCGCCGAAGGGGAAGTTGTCAATGTCCCCAACCCTTCAACTGATCGGATACCAATGAGCTTGCTGATCAGGGAAGGCGAAGTCCTGTACGTTGGACCAGGAACAGGAGAGCTAGCCCAAGTGCCCGAAGACTCTGCGACCTCCTTGAGGCTGTAATGATCCAAGATACTAAGCACCGTAGCAAGCGTCCCACCTGAAGGGGCCCCCTGCGCTTCGTGAACGCAGCCAACGACCTCCTTAGTGCCCACCGAAAGATTTTCTCTAATGATCTTGGTTAGAGCGAAGGCGAGAAGATCTGATGGGGCAGACTCTATGGCAATCTCAGGAATCACGATTGCGTGATTGACTTTTGCCGTCTCATGATACTTTCTGATCATTTCGAGCACCCAAGGGGACTCCCCCGTTGCATCGAGATAGTGCGTTCCATTTTGCGCGCAGGCTTCAACGACAGGAGTACTGTAGAGATGATATGGCCCAACAGTATTGATCAATACTTGAGTCTTCCTTGCAAGAACATTAAGGTCATTTGAAGACAGCGATGCGACTTCTACGCCTGTTCAATCCATCAGTATCACGTAGTCAGACGGCAGTACTAGAGCTTACCAGGCGGGTTACGGTCTGGATTGATGGCTCTCAGGTTGTCTATGAGAGCGGATAATTTCGTTTCTGAACGACCAGCAACAGCCCATCTAAGATTCGTCGGAAGGCTCGTAGTGATGTGTTCTGCACAGAGTTTTCCAGTATAGCCAGTGGCACCCAGGACGATAAGATCATATTCTCGTAGGTTTTTGGAAGCCATAAATGAAGCTTTCTGAGAGGCCGGAATCTCAAATGAAATCTCAAATAGACAGTATCGACGATTTGATGCAGTAAGAACTCCCTTGAGAGACAGCCGGAAATACGAGAACAATCACAAATCAAGTCAGAGCGAAAAAGAACGTTTCAACCTTTTTGGTGGAGAAGGACGGTCATGATATTGACCTGCCGAGGCTCGGGAAGGTGCTGAAACTAGAGAATTAAGCGCCGAGCAGAGATAATTTCAGCGCAACCACCTTTTCACCTCCATCCATCTTACACACAACCCCGTCGGTATCAACATCCGCGTCAACGCAACCGCTGATGGCGATGGGGAGTGCGACACTTCCAAAGAGAGCGACCCTTTGAATCTTGGAGGACAGCAGCCCCTGACATCACAGCGTCGCATGCGAGCTGCAAACTCACTGCTTCACGGGGAGGGTCACTTTTAGGGACAAGCCCTGGACAGCAATACATGCGTAATCTGCTTCGCAGCCTCGCCATTACAGCTTCATGGTGTGATACACGCCGATGTGGAACCCTCGTCGTATGCACGCAACACTTAGATCCAGCCGATCGCAACCCTCCGCATTGATCGCCAGGCTGCGAGCACAGCGCACCTGCAGTGATAACCAAGAGTTGCATTCACATTGTTGAAATAGTGCCAAGACGATTAGAAAGAACATACAGGAGTCAGATTACATAGCTAAAACAGGCCTCATCGATACGCTCCCTTAAGGAATTATCGATCGACGAGGGCGATAGCACGCAGCTGCCATGAAATCAAACCTGCTTCCGTGAAACTTCTTCTACACTGAGGACAGCGGCTTCAAAGCCCGACCATGCGGAAGACAAGGTGGCACCATTGCTTTACGTGACGTGCATCCACCAAATCTGGCATTTATAAAGATTCGCTATGGGGATCTTTTTCCATAGCGTCCTAAGGACCACATTCGCTTGCACATGCTGATAGCGAGCCTAGATACGCTAATCGGGCTCTCCAGGGTACTCAATCATAGAAGGCTAAGGTAGGCACCAGGTCGTCTGCCCCAAACAGGCATCGTGCCACGTTAGGCTCCTGATGATACAGTTACAAGATCACTGTTTTTTGATATCTTGTCATCAGACTAGCAACATTCTACTTAGATGAGAGAATGGTACTGATGGAAGCCACGGAGTTTCTCAACAAGCGAGTCAAGCATGGTCACTCTCAGGAGCTCTTTCTTCGCCAAGGTAAGGCTGTTGACATCTCATTTCCGCGTATTGTGTCCATGCTAACGAAGACGAACATTTCATTATGAAAGTGCTCATATTATCAATACCGTCTTTTGCTCATTTACAGCTGAAGATCTGCGCTCGTGCATTGATCATGGGTATGCCACTAACTACTTAATCATTGGAGCCACGCCAAGGCGGATCTAGGCCGACAAAACTCTCCAGTTTCGCTGCAAGACAACCCTTTCTCTTTCTCTTCGTCTAAGTAGTCAGATACAAACTCTCCCACCTCTATGACTTTAGCAACGCTTTCACTTCCACAAATAATCTCCATCGATTATCAAGATGTCAGACACTTGTATTGTTTGTCTCGGCGACCTCGAAAGCGCCAATGCGCTACCCCACCCTTTGGTTGGAGCTGTCAAGTCAGAAGATGACGATCATGGAGGCCAAGTGCCCAATGCATCAAGACCACCAACGCTCTCCGACAACAACCAAACTGAGATGATAGCTCATCTTCTACCTTGCGGACATGATCTACATAACGAATGCCTCAAACCATGGGTGGAACGGGCCAACAGTTGCCCCATTTGTCGTCAAAGCTTTAATCAGGTCGACCTTAGTGACAAAGTCGGAGGTATGTCTCTGCGATTGTTCGTGTGTCCATCTTTCACGCCCGCTGATGTCTTGCCTGTAGGCGCCGTCATTGCCTCTTACGCTGTTAGCGACCGCACCCAAACCGCGGAGATCGATCCATCCATGCTTATCGAGGACGACGATGAAGAAGAGCCAGAAGAACAACCGTGTCCGGTCTGTGGGCATGATGACAACGAGGATGTTCTTCTCCAGTGCGATGGCTGCGATACATACTACCACACATACTGCGTGGGCTTGAGTGACGTACCTATAGGCCACTGGTTTTGCGAAACATGCGAGACCCAACGAGCCATAGAGAGCGTTCTGCCAGCTGATGCGGGTCGCTCACGCTCAGCACGACGGCCACATCACACTACAGATCGGCGGACACGTGGCCAGCAACAACGTGTCAGAAACATGAATCAAGCGTCTGCATCTGGATGGGCCCGTGTCTGGCAACAGGTTTGGGATAGACTCAACCTCGACCTTGATTTTCCATTTGATGAAGCCAACGACGCGACCACGCTGGACAGAACCCAACGTGCTGCTTCTCAGCGTGGAGGCCTGAGCCAATGGGAGCGACGGTTTCAAGTCGCTGCAAGGCAAGGTGCAGCGAACAGATTCAGAGATACAGCGTCAGCACTGCTGGACATTCATGCAGTACGCGAGCGTCCCGATATACCGGAGCCAGAGTCAAGCGAGGAGATCCGTGCATGGAATGCTCTTGAGAAGGCGAAAGAGATTGACCTCGATCCAACACCAAAGCGAAAAAGGAAATCACCTACGACTTCGCCCTCAGATGCCGAGCCTATTGCTCAACCCGAGCGACCACTGAAGCGGCCCAAAACAAGGCGAATACCTGAACATGTTCAAGCTTCGTCCAATGCTCTGGCAGAAGTATCCGGATCCAGGAGACGCTCTCTTGCTGGACCGTCAAGCTCACGTACCTCTACCACACACGTTAATACCCCTCCAAGCAATGGCCCAAGTTTTCTTCAGTCGATGCTCAAGGAGATCGAGACCTCCAGTGCTCCCGACGAGAGCAAAGCGGCCCGTTATTCTATGCAAACCGCAACAGGACAATCTTCGCCTCAATCATCTTCTCCTGGTGCCTCACCGACCACATCAAATCATGCCAGTCCTCGGGCAAGATCCCTCACACCTCCCCTTTCCCTGTCCACCCGTCCAGGCTCACCAACGCTACTTACTTCCAAAGTGGAGCCTATCTATCCTCCACCAGAATTTTCTCCAATTAGGTCCCCAGACTCCACTCTTGCCTATCGGCCTTCTGATGAGTCACGACAACGTGTCAAAGACCGGCGTCAACCGCGAACGCTTGAACAGGGTTCGAGCCCTGCAAGATCGCAAGAGACTTCTCCCACACGTGCGAATATGCCATTGTCAACCAAATCCGACCTACAAAAGATGGTTACATCAGCTCTGAAACCACATTATCGTAACAACACTGTTTCCAAGGACCAATACACAGATATCAATCGCAACATTTCACGGATGCTTTATGAAAAAGTTGGGGACAGCGGGACCATTGAGGGTGAGGCTCGAGAGACTTATGAGCGGCTTGCTGGCGAGGAAGTCTCTAAGGCAGTAGAGTCACTCAAAGCCTCTATATGAGTGTCGGTATAATTGACGAATATAATATGTACGATCTGGATGATAGATGATAGAACGGTCGGTCGGTTTTAACTAGCTCGGGATCAAGCAGGGCGTGATGGTCTGGAATTACGATACCCCGAATTAGGAGTTGAGATTTTTGCTTTCACAATAATTCGTGTACCTGTCTCAACATGGGCCGAGGAGGACTCTAGTTCGAACTCCGGCCCACAATGAATGACCGACGAGGTTGCCCTTGCTCTGCCGTTGCCGGAGCCGTTTTACATTTGTGCTGCCCTAACCCATAACCTCCAATCAATCGTATATACAGAGATCAAGATAGTCTCAGCACGCCTGCTTCATGACAGAAGTGGATCCATGTCTGTCTTCCAGAGACTGCGCTTTGGCTGCGCCCCCTGACTCGTAATCTGATACAAAAGCCGTTAGATGACTCATTCCAACCTGCATCATCATGTCAGTAGTAGCATTTGCCAGTAATGTGTTTAGGACTAATTGTGCGGTTCCTGCGTGCAGATTGCCATACCTCTCGATCAGATGCACCCCACTATCTGTATCAACCAAACCACTGACCTCGCCCGGCTTCAAGGCAAACGCCGCCTGCTCGAATTTTTTCTGCATGTCCCCGTGCCCGAAGAAGCCCCTGCATCACGCACCATCCATCAGCATGCTGCTCTCAACAATTCACTGCACGTGACATGACGCGTACAGATCTCCCTTCTTCCTCGCACTCGAACAATCGCTCTCACTCGTCGCCAGATCCCCCAAGCCAATATCCCCGCTCTTTATCCTCTTCTCATGCTCCTTCAAGATATCAAATGCCTCCTCTTTACTCCTCGTAATCTGCGGCTCCTTCCAACTACTCGGTCGTCTGGAATCCTTATGCTTGACAAGCAGATGTGCGGCGCGTATCTTGCCTTCCGTCGACCCACTGCTTCCTTGCGATTGCAATTGCGAGAGAGGATTGGCGGGGGTGGAGTGGTGTATGGCCATGTACGTTTTTATTTTCTCCGGGTCGGTGCCGGAGGGTGGTTCCCAGCGGGATTCCTTGGTGGAGGCATTGAAGTAATAGGGGAGGTTCTTAGAATTGGAGTGGCGGACTTCCCATAGGTAGGGGAGGCCGGTTTCGTGGGAGGACTGAAGTGGGGGTTCTTAGCTGAGCATGCTGTAAGTGTTGTTCATTGACTTACCATTGTGGCAGTCGTATGTGTTAGGGGTACATATATTAAAGTGAAGGACCTCGCAACTGAGAAGCGACAGAATTGAGGGTTTCTACAATCAATAAATACCAGATACGCAAAATCAACACGAGACCCCTCGATGCCGCTTCTAGACTGGAAGCGGCACAGTGCCGCACAAGGCTAGCATTGCTAGCGCCATTTCTTCTTGAGTCATGTCACATCAGAAGTTCTCATCAAAAAGAAAACCATCCACATACACCGAGAGCAGCAAAACACACCACCTACGCCAGTACTCTTGTACCCAGCAACAATTCTTACACGACTCGGAACTTCAATACGCCATACATCCGCACCACCATACTCACAATGGCCTCACCGGCGCCCTCCACCACCTCCGCAACCGACGCCCCCGCCAAACAAGAACAGATCAGCTTCCGTTTCTGCCGCGAATGCAGCAACATGCTCTACCCAAAAGAAGACCGCATGACCAACAAACTCATGTTCGCGTGTCGAACGTGCCAGTTCAGCGAGGAGGCGCAGTCGAGTTGCGTGTTCCGGAACAACATGTACAACACTGTGGGGGAGACGGCGGGGGTGACGCAGGATGTGGGCAGTGATCCTACGGTTGGTGAATTTTCTGATCATTGTGATGATGACGATGATGATGTTGGGGATGATTCCGAGCTCTTTTATTGCACGTACTGTGGCAAGGATTTGCAGCTTGAGGAGGAGGGGTATGTGCAGTTGAGGGTTGGGAGGGAGGAGGGTGTGGAGAGGGAGAGGGAGACGGGGCCGAATGTGAATGTTTTTGATCTGAGTGAGATGAGTCGGATGGAGGAGGAGGAGGATGCGGATGAGTACATGGATGAAGAGCCGGATAATGGGTTTATGGATCTGGGCGATGAGCGGGAGGACATGTCAGATGGTGGAAGGGAAACGTTGCATGATGCACCACTACCAGAGCGCAAGACTTCTTGACTTGACACATCTGGCTGACGTGCTCTCTCCCACCATCTAGCTACCGCGATCGAACAAGGTGTGCCCCGTATGCCACGAGACGGACGCGGTCTTCTTTCAGTCACAGCAGCGGTCTGCGGAAACGGGAATGGTGAGGCATCATTCTCTCTCTCTTCTCCTCGTTCAATCCCGATCGTCCTATGTTGAATGAGCACGTACGCTAAAGATTGCTCTTGATTACAGAAACTCTTTTATGTCTGCTGCAATTGTGGGAAAATCTTTCACTAGTCGGCGAGCACGCATCTTGATACATGAGGATGGGATTGCGTTTAGCGGGGCGTTTACGGTAGATCATGATACCACCTTTACGATATAGGACTTGGAGAGTTATGGCTCACCAGGCTCTGATAGAATTTTTAGAGAATCGTCCGAATCGTCAAGTCATTCTTAACAGCTCGTTGGTGAACCACTATGCTTGGATCAAGTTTACGACTGACTATCTATATCTCATGACCATGCAACGTCTATGCGATGAGGAGAAAAATTATGCCGTGCTAACCATGAAAGTCGCTAAATGCAGCAAGAGATCCACCCTTTCGTCACTACTCCGCCCAGCCACACATTCGCCCTTCTTCAGTCCAGTATTTCCCCCATCATCCTCTCCCTCACCCCATTATTGACCACCCCGCCGACCCCAAAGGCGGGCACGATCCTCCCCATCCTCGCGAAGCTGGCCCCTACCCAATCCCTACCCACCCGGCCGACTCTTGACCGCCACGGCGTACCGTTGCCCATGGGGCGATTATAAAGGTCCAAGCCCCAGAGATGCAGGGGCGTGCTCAAAACTTGTATACCCGCCGGAGCTAGGAACTGGGCCACGCTGGCTCTGCTGACTTGCTTCTCCACCTCTTGCGATATTGGGAGGATGGGGGCAATGAGAGGTGGGAGGTTGAAAGATGCGAAGATGGTGAGCGAGTCGCGGAAGGCGAACAGCGCGTAGCTGGCCGTGGGCACAGCCCTTGTAACGGTACCTGCTATGCCCGGTGGAGGTCCAAACATGCGTGCGAACTGGCTGTCCTTGTAAAGACACAGAGACATGTTGACGCTCGTCGTAGCTAGAAATTTGGCTGGGCCTGACGTCGTGGTAGTTGCGGGCTTGTTTGATACGGTGCTGCTGAGTGTATCGACTGCATTGGCCGTAGCGTAGGTGCCAAAGTAAAGAGCAGATATGAGGAGAGCGGGCTTGGAAGTTAGGAAGAGGTGGGGCCGTGTGAAGAGCGCATGGGTCGAGGCGAGAAAAGAGGCGCGGAGAGTTGAGCGATTGGACGCGTTCTCGATGATGGCACTGCACACGTCTTAGGTATAGCTATAGGAATCAGGCGCTTTGGGGGGTATACCGGTCAATGATCGTTATAAGCGGAGCAACAAGACCTGAAGCGCAAGCGGCTGCCGTGATATCGGATGTTATCCGCCATGGGAGGTTTGCTGTACTCCATTGTTGCGGGTTTAAGGGGATGACTGGTGAAGGCTTCGAATGGGGTCGAGGAAGGACGACGCTTGGCGAATGTTCGAGACTTTTGTCTGTAATTCCTCCATTGAGACCGTCACCATTGATATTACGCGTCATAACCTGCAATGCATATGAGTTTGGTCGCTGCTCTCCATATTAGACCAAGTGGATGTTGCTATGGCTGGTTAATAATCGAGTGTGAGAAAATTGAGCATAGGGTGATATGTAGCCGAAGTCGGCGGCAACGGCCGCTAGACCAATCGGGAAGGGAAGTACGGGAGCAAGTTTCACACAAAACATCTGTAAGGGATGAGCATGGTAGGTATGGTAGGTATGGTAGGTATGGAAGGTCTTTCGAATGCTATCGTCGCATTCTAGATCTAAAAGATGTTGTTCGACAATGTATCAAGGTTTGCTGGTGGCCCGTGTTCAGCAGCACGAAATCCATCTGGGGTGAGCTTGACTGCTCCTGCCAAAACGAGCTGGAAGATTTTAGTCAAGGGCGGTGCACAATAATGGTTTGTATCACTTACAGCTCTGCTCAAATCGTCTATCAGGTCATCTGCATCTTCAATTCCAACACATAGTCTGATTATATCCTCCGGCAGAGCCCTCTCTTGCCGCGTCTTTGAATCGATGCTGGCGTGGCTCATACGGCAAGGCATGCTGATCAGGCTGTTGACACATCCAAAACTGACACTGATTGCCCACAGCTTCGCTGCTTCGACAATGCGCTCGCTGATCTGAACGCTTCCTGTTTCGAAGGATAGCACCGCGCCTGCGCCACGTGCCATAGAATTATGTAGCTCGTGTTGAGGATGTGACTTTAGACCAGGGTACCGTACATGAAATCCATGACTTTCTAGGAACTCTGCAATTCGTTGGGCGTTCGATTGTTGCTGCTCCATGCGGACCTTGAGCGTCTTGATACCTCGCATCAGTAGCCACGAGTCAAATGGTGCGAGACCACATCCAGAGGCGTTGATGGTAAAGTAGAGCCTTTCGCCTAGAGCACTATCATTGACGGCTAAAACACCTGCCATCAAATCATGGTGACCCGACAGATACTTCGTGCCGCTCTCATAGACTATATCTGCTCCAAACTCAAGTGGATTTTGCAGTAGGGGTGAAAGCATCGTATTATCGACTGCCACCAGAGCTTTGGGATTCACCTCATGTGTAAGCCTGGCAACCGTTGGGATGTCCACAATCTTGATCAATGGATTTGTGGGAGTCTCAAGAAGTACCATAGCGGTCTTAGGTCCAAGAGCATCTCGAACTCTGCTGGGATTGGTGGTATCGACATGGTGAACAATGATTTCGTTATACGTAGAGAGGTATTTAAGTAGCCGATTGGTCCCTCCGTACAAATCATCGCCAGTCACCACCTCATCGCCAGGACGCAATAGTCTCGTGATTACATCCATAGCACCCATACCGGAGCCAACAACTAGGGCCCGTTCTGCGCACATGATCTTTGCTAGATGTCGTTCCAGGTGCGTTCTAGTGGGGTTGCCAGACCGTGTGTAGTCATATTCACCACCCCCGCCGCCTGAGGTTTGCTTGAACGTTGCGGACTGATAGATGGGCATGCTACTGGCATTGTACTGATCGGTTCCTTCTGTGTATACAAGTTCTGTAGCTAAAGCGTATCTTTTGCCATTGCGGGGACTTGATGGCGCCGGAGAGGGAGGTAGGTCATGGCCATCCAAATCAAGTTTCGAGATTGCTTTGCCCAGGTTCTTCGCTGGCCCCGAGGAGCTTAATCTAGGGTCCTGACTGGATGGGTCCGGCGTTGTATCTGACATGTATGGGGATACAGAGTTGAAGCGAGAGGGGAGTATGGGGTGACCACTTTTCAGGACCGTTTCTTTCGTTTTGCAAGCGTGAGTCGCTTCACAGATCAATTGCCGATCAAACAGAGTCTTGCAGGTGGTGACTGCACCGAGAGGATATGGATGTTAGCACAAAAGGGACCGAATTGAATCAGAGGCTCAGGGGTGAGTCAGGTTCATGGTCTTCAAATGGGCATCCGGTGCTTGAATGTTTAGTCCAATTATGGGAAATTTTAGCCGATGATGCAATCTTCAGATCCGGAGAGGACGGGAAATATTCTATGCAATTGTACCCCCCTCGTGCCCCCTCGTACACAGTGAGACACCACACACTTTCACTCAGAGACCGTGCCGATCTCAATGCCTAGTAATTTCTCGGGGCACATATTCAAGTCCTCGTCTGCCGTGTGTGAGTTGTGCAAAACGTATTTCATCATCTCGTGGTTTGGCACTCTCCAGATGTTAGATATACTCTCTTGGTAATACTACGCTCGCGGTTGTTTAGCAGACTTTCAAGCTGGCGAGTTCAATGATGTGGAGTATTGTAATGGAGACTGGCGCTAACTGCATTTCTCGTACTTGGTGAGAGCTGGAAAAGCTGCCAGACGGAGACTGATGTTTGGAATAATTAATCAGAAGAGTACTATCAAAGGTCGTCGGAACCTGTTCAAATAATTCTATCATCGAAACGCCGTCCGTGTAGCCAAGCTTAAAGGGTATCTTTATCTAGTCCATCAACTCTTCATCAGTAGTCACCTCAGATGTCTCAGAGTCTACTATCTCCTTGCTGTCTTTCCGTCTCGCCGGCTTCCGAGACACTTGAATCCCACCCGCAGAACCGAAGAAGTCAGCTGTCCTCAGTCCTCGAACATCACTAGGGTTGACTGCATCCATATGTGCGCCTGCGGCTTTCTTTTGTCGAATGAACTCCCTCACAGGGACCATAGCAGCGTCACGACATGCTTCTTTGATATCGCTCCCTGACATGCCTGCCGTGACTCGTACGAGATATTCAAGGTCAAAATCATCTTTATCGACTCTCGTATCCTTCAAAACGAGCCCTAGTATTCGCAGTCGCTGCGGTGCCGATGGTAGAGAGACGGAAAACTTCTTTGGCATTCGCCTTAGAATAGCTTCGTCGATGTCTTGGATTCGGTTTGTTGCACCCAAGAGCAGTATCCTTTGGGGTACTCCTGAGGTATTAGCTGATGCTAAGCCGTCCCAGTGCGTCATGAATTCTGCTTTTACCATTCCGCTGGCCTCATGTTCCCCACTTCTTCTTGTTCCTAACACCGCATCTATTTCGTCGATGAAGACTATACTTGGTTGCAATTTTCTCGCTAACGAAAAGACTGCGTTGACCAGTTTGTTCGAGTCACCGTACCATTTCTCAGTCAGCGTAGAGATATGTAAATTGATAAAGGTAGCACCGCTCTCATGAGCCAAAGCTTTAGCAAGCATGGTTTTACCACAGCCAGGAGGTCCATGAAGCAGTACCCCAGAAGGTGCAGATAGGAGTGACGACGAATGTGCATAGAGTTGTGGCATCGTCAGGGGATATATGACCGATTCTCTGAGCTCTTCTATTATCTCGCCCAGTCCACCAATGTCTGGCATTCTTTAGACCCATTCGTGCAATCGTGGGAACTTTCGATATACCTTCAAAGGCTACTGGTATGTCTTCAGGCGCAACCACGTCCATGGCTACCATCTGTTCATATTGGTTGAGAACAAGATCCTCCTTCCTTGGCTTTCGATGCCTGCTTTGTTCGCCATTGGTCTCTGCTTCATGTGGATCTAGCCTTCGAAGGACTGCGGCTGCTGCTGATTTTCGAGCTATTGAATCTTTATCGTTCTCGGGATCGAGTCTGTTGAGAGCATAACGGACAACGTAGTATAGAGATCCGCTCTGAATGTTGGGCGTTTGGTCAGCAGCATCTTTCATGACTGTTGCAGGCTGGGTCCTGAAGAACGACGAATTGTGTACCTACGGCCAGTACCATCAACAGTATATCTCCAGCATAGCCACCCAATCTTCTATCAGACATCTCTAGTCGAAGGCGATAGGCTGAGCATGTGCTTCGACACCAAAGAATATGAAAATGATATAATATGTCGTACACCTTCAGGAACGAAGGGAGTTCAGCGTGACGTGCCACGGAGTCCTACCTTAAGTCTTGAATACGCTAAGTTAATCTTATCTATCTAGCGGATAATCGGGGCCCCGATTAGATCCTGTGTTTACTTCCTAAGCATCAATTCTCAGTATATGAGACCGCCATCAATCGTGCTAGTATTCTTGACAATGCCGAAAGCAAAGCCTGTTGCCTCACTCTCGGGCCTTATCGACACCAATATGGAAGATGACACCTTAAACATGGAAGCCGACGCGTTTCCCACACCAGATTCCAACCAGGAGAATGGACAGGCGAAAAGGAAAGGCAGAGGCAAAGCTACTACAAAGCGGTTCACCAAGCCAAGAGTAAGGCGCAGTGGTGAAGGAATTGCAATGAAGACCGCGACCCCAAAGCCAAGAGCTGGCATGAAGAGAGCGCCTTTGAAAGGACAGAAGAACACACAACAGGAAGAAGAGACGGAGGAAGTCGACGAATTTGAAGCGCAGGGCAATGAGGATACCGCGATGGATGAGTTGGTAGAGCCTAATTTGGCAGAAAAGCGAAAGGCGCCGCAAAAGAAAGCAGGCCGGCCACGAAAGAAGGCCGCCGTGCAGCAAGTGAATCCAGTACAGAAAGACGGCGAATTTGAGTTTACTCCCACGGCAGTCCGCCAAACCAAAGGGAACAAAAATGTTCCTACGGCACTAGCACTAAAGGCTAACGCAAGTAAGCCTCAGCAATCTGCTGAGCCAGAACAGGAAGAGAGAGTTATACCGGAGACTCAGATACCGATGGAGACTGAGCCTTCTGTTGCTCCGGAAGCAGATCAGGATGACGAGGGGGCAATACCGCAATCACGTTTGCGACGAACAATTAACGCACGCAACGATCGCTCACAACGCCAGCCTCTCGTTGCTAGGAGATTGGGGGACAGTGGTTCGGATACAGAGAGGGCGGGCAATGATCCAGCAATAAGGCGGAAACTCGGAGAGATGACAAAGAAACTTGCGAGCCTAGAATTGAAGTACAACAATCTGAAAGAAGTGGGCACCTTTCAAGCAAAAGCAAAGTTCCAGGAATTAGAAGCAAGTACGCAAGCCAGAGCTAAAGGTAAGTAAAGTCGCCTTAAGCTTTAAGTGATGAAGCTAACAACCTTTCCTCCAGCTTCGCACGAACTCATAATTTCTCTGAAACAGCAGCTAGCGACACAAAAGGAGCTCTCCCAAGACGCTCGTTCTTTGCAAAAGCAGATCACTTCGCGCGACGCAGACCTATCCAAAACACAGGCTTTGGCAGACCAACTCTCTACCTCCTTGTCCGAGGCTCAGAATGAGAACAAAGCCCTCCAGGCAAAGCTAGCTAATTCACGAAACGCATCTACCGCTGTCGAGGGTCTCAGTGCCCGAACCCCAGGCAGCGGCATGAGAGGGAAGACCCCAGTCAATAGGACTGTTATGGTCGGCAGTGCCGAGGCCGTCCAAGCAGCACAGGTCGCTCAATTGAAAGAAGACCTTTACAGCGATCTGACAGGTCTGATCCTGCGTGGTGTCGAGCGAGGCTCCGAATCTGATGTCTATGATTGCCTTCAGACGGGTCCCAATGGCAGTAAGTTCTCTCCCTCAAGCATGCAATCTCCCCTATCAAGTCCTGACAAGATGCTCAACAGCTCTCCACTTCAAGCTTGGCATCGCCAAAGACACTGACGGTGGTTATGACAATACCGAGTTCCAATACACTCCGCGCCTAGATGACAACCGTGACCGCGATCTAATCGCTTTGTTACCGGAATACTTGACTGACGATATCACATTCTCCAGAACGAATGCTGCAATGTTCTATGGTAGAGTTGTCAATTGTCTGACTAAGAAGCGGTCTGTTGAAGGGCAAGATTGAATACGTATGGAACGTGGCTCGGGGCTTTTTCTGGCGAGACATGGGTATGGAATCAGAGGCCAGGGTGGTCTCTGGCGTAGGACAACATGGCGTTGACGACTGTACAGATAACGTTCTTATTGCTGAGCGCTGATGAGGCATTGATAGGAATTCATGCGTACTGTATATTTCAACCAGAACTACGTACTACTTACTCAGAACAGATATCATCGAATGAAGCAAAGTTGTTTGAGCGTCTGGTCTTTGGAGAGATTCAGAAGCTGGGGAAATTTCACATCTTACTACGATCGCGAATGCCTACTGCTGCTTATTCCCGCTTATGATTGGCCAGCTTAGGGGACGTGAGGTCGATGGGTTTGAGCCAGTATTTCAAGGTATCGCCACGTGAGCCGGATGGAAGGAATCAGACATTTATTTGCTCGGGTTTAAATACAGTTTCTCCCCCTGTTCTGATGGTCTACCCAACATGACCTGCGCACTCGGCTCTCTCAAATCTATTATGATACTGAACAGGGTAGCAACAGAGCTCTCGCGTGTTCTTGTCCTACAAATTGCTGTTGGAAGATTATCCTCGTCGGCAAGTAAGGCGCGTATTGTCTCAGTCGTCAAAGGCCCCTGTGCGTCAAGTTTCGCTCGCTGAACAAGCTTGTCGATGCGTTCTAGCCTTGCCGGCGAATCTTGCAGTGCCATCTTATCTTCTACACCGCCGTGTGGCTTGAGGAGATGGTTGGTATGCGTCAAGACGCTTTTCGTTGGCAATTTGACAATATCGACACTCATGCATTCAAGCCCAACGGCCTCATGACTATCGGCGACAAGTATGTGGCATGCACTCGCGACGCCGGACTGCTGCAGCGTAGCTACTGCTTCCACGACACTCTCGCTTTCCAAACAGCTCCTCAGTGCCAAATGGCACGGCAATCGTTCGAAGTCAACGCCGAGAGCGCGAATGGCGTTCAGACATACGCCCACACCGCTAGAATTAAGGCCGATCTTTCCGATGATGCCTGCTTCGGTGATCATGCTGATGGACGGTTTCGATTCTTGGCGAATGTTGAGGTTGATAAGGTTTTCCTGCTGCTCTTCCTGCCAATCCCAATTCTGAGCGAGGAAAGTGGATTCCTCGTTCCGCAAATATAGGGCTGTGCAGCCGTCTCTGGACATTCCGTAGGCGATTTCGGTACGTACGTTTAGCGCTAGGATTGAGTGGTAGGGGACTTCGGCGCCGCTGGCGATACCTAGGGGTAGCGTTATACTTATGGAAGACAGTGATGGGACTGTGCACTTGAAATGATGGTTCGTTCCCCATTTCAAAGAGTTCATTTTGCCAAAGTAGACGGCCGATTCGAAATAGGAAGAAGTACCAATTTGGACTTGTATTTTGGGGAAAATATCATGCCTGTCCACCCATTGCATAGTGCATACAGAAAGAGGCAGACATTTCAAATGAGCAAAGTGAGGAACAGCGGAGGACAGATTTTGTTTACATCATGTTACCAAGCCCGATGCGAGTTGTTCGCATTCTCGACTTTATAAGGACGACAAAGACCGTAATGAGAGAAGCTGACGTGCCAACCTACCACGCATCTCTTCGCAGTACTGCGGCCAACCCTTTTGTAATACTGGCTCGAATTTGGCAGCCACATCACAGACTTCCGGCCACGACAATCCGCTCGTGTTCTGGAAAAGTTCACGATAGAAGCCCAGCCCACGATCAATCTCAACTTTCGCTGCCTGGCCATGCTGAGAGCCAATTGCAGAAGGCGTACCACTGCAATATATTTGTTTCATGATCGGTTGTTCTCAGATTTAAAAAGATATGTGATATGGTTGAGCATGGCATGGGGGACAATGACGATATAGTCTTAGCTTTTGGCACTACTACTCTATCGAAAAGGTCTGCTAGTGCTTGCAAAAATACCGGATATATGCCTCTTTTGCCTCATGAGGCACAAGTATTGTGCTACCTTGGAGCTTCTGTCCAGGCGGGGAATACATGGTACAGACTCTCTGGATCCTGGTCGGGCCATTCTCTGCGTATCAAGTCCATCATGGATTCATACATGAGTTTATAGGCGGCTGGGAGAAAGTGCAATCCTGTAGCCAATTTAGCAGAAAGGACCTGAGAGTTGCCGAGAGACTGACCATCAACTAGCAATTTGTCCAGAATTGCGTTTCTTGCTACCTTCTTCGAGCCGACCAATGGCTCGCCTGCTTTCCAGCCGGCTTTGGCCATGAATAAGGACCAGATATCGAAGACCACTACACCGAGCTCGGCTCCAACGTCACAGGTGGCATCTGCGTACTTCTTAGTATGCTCAGCTGTTCTTCGAGGATCAGTAAGGCCTTTCACAAGGTCACATTCCTCCAACCTATACTCGTTAACAGGTGGCGGCGTTATCAGGATGAGTCGGGGCTTTTGTGCAACAACGCCTGGGTGAGTCAAGATTGCTTTCAGATTATTCTTGAACTGGTCCAAAGGGACGTGCTGGTCATTGGAGCTGCCGGGTAAACATGCATCATTGGCGCCGAAGAACACAGCCTTGAGGAGCAAGTAAGCCAAGAGCATGGAATCTGCTTTGTAGCCCTATACCATGAACCGAAGGCGCGCCTGTTCTTTCCTAGGCATAAAGATTGGCAAGGCAAGCAGTGCTTGGGTCGTATTGTAGCCCTTTTGAGCAACTGAGCTTTGTGCCATATAAGTCGCATTTTCGACCAACGTACAGAAAAGCCCCTGTTGATGACATCCAGCCGCCTGATGAAGGCTGTAACATCGAACAGCTGTCAGTAGAGTGTAGCAACCAGAACGAATAGTGCAGTAATAACAAGGGTCAACGGGCCAGTGAAAAGGATACCGTTCTGCAATGCGGGAGTAAAGGCGAATCCATCAGACTGATCGCATGATTGCTGAGTTATTGAATCGCCAAAAAGTAAGAATTGGTCATATGGTCCTGGATATGGTCCTGGACGATCTTGCAGCTGTACCTAGACCAATGATAAGCATTATTGCTGAATCGATTGCTGGTGAAGTCTTCCAGTACCAGCATCGTGGCGGAGGACACTCTACAGCACTCAGACGCTGGAACAACCACCTAAAAAGACAACCATACGAATCGTAGACTCGTATATCACTAGAGACTGAAAAGCGAGGCCAGAAATGTTGAGATCAGCGAAGGGTACGGATGAGATTCATGTGTGTATAATTGCTTCTTCAGGTTAGTCAGAGGTGGACAAAGACTTCGCGTCGGCCACATATCGACGCGCCTTGAATCATCAACGTCACTTTGTCGCAAGTGACCATCAAATACTACGATCGACCGACCAGTCGAGGAGAGCGTGGTACATATCTTCTCATTTGACCTACGATCAATCTCATGCGATGCCTCGCCCGAAGCGTTCAAAGATCGCACCGTCAGCCCCCATCGCCCTTCGTCGTGTCGTCCAACCAGTCATAACAGCATCTGCGGCGCAAAAGCAGAAGGACATATTCTCTCCCGCATCCTCAGGACGCGTCACAAATGGAAGCGACGATAGCGACGGTCTGGTGGTGGCAAAGAGAACAGGGTCCAGAGGCAACAATGCGATCGCACAGGAATATACCATGAGTGGCGCATTGGCTCCGGAAGATATTGGAAACACGCGCTTGAAACCACCTTCAGGCAAGACCAGGGCTACTCTCACGAAAATAGCTAGAGAAGCCGACTACACGCAAGCAGCGGAGAAAGGAAGAGCAAGCAGGGTAGCGCGATCACCGAGGAAGGATCCAGAGCAGATACCATCCTCCTTTCCTGAAGAGTCTCTCCTAGCGAGCGAAAATTCCATTGAACCAAGTCAGTCACCAGCACGTAGTACTTCACAGGCAATGCTAGGTGTAAGGATCCAAGAGACACCGCGATTGCAATCATCGATGCTGGGAGGCGCTATGTTCAAGAGAAGGCCCAGGCAACCAAGCCTACTACAAATGGTCCAGTCGCAGAATCAGATCCAGGATGATTTGGACGACGACGACATGTACAACTTCCTTCCGGATGACGAGTCCACTCCTCTCATCAAGTCGCTGTCTCAGCCACACACACATACCATGTCTTCATCATCACGCCAGACTTCTGGCTCGCGCAAACGAAAGCAAATGACACCAGAGGTCCAAGTTCCGGCGTCACAATCGCAGTCCGAATATCCCCACTCCTCGCCATCCTCGCGTCCATCACAGCCACCCGATCCGCAAGAAGTATTAGACCTCCCTGCGGAAGAAAACGAAGCACAACCAACTCTTCCACGGCATAGATCCACTGAAATAGGCCAACCTCAAATATACAGCGACACACTTGCGCCTCCTCGGAGCAGCAGTCCAGCAAAGATTCAACCACGAGCTCCCCGCAGAAACCCTCCCAAAGCCTCCAACCAGCCCAAGCCCAAGAGTCAACAGCCAAACCGCAAAGAACCCTCACCCGCTCTATCGCCCATATCATCAACATCTACCCAAATCTCTCCAATCCGTCCAAAACCTCTAAAACCGCTCACAACAGCCACCCTCCAAAACCTGCTCCCACGACGGCGCATACGAAATAAGCCCAACAAGGGCGACTTCGACATCCCAAGCAGCAGCGACGTCGAACTCGACGCCACCGGCCTCGGCGAGGACGAAGACGAATTGAGCTTCCACACCACCAAAGCGCGGCGAAAGCGACCGAGCATGACTGGACAGAAGAGCGGAGCGAAGAGGAAGGCAAGTTTGGCAGGAAAAAAGAATGGCTCGAAGACGTATTCGCGCAAGAGTATCGTTGTCTCTGAGGATGAGGACGTCGAGAATGAAAGTGTGAATGGAGGGAAGGAGGGGGATGTTGCAGCGGATGGGAGGAAGAGGAAGACGCCGGCCTTGGATGGACGGGCGAAGGCGGAGATGAAGCGGCTGGCGGATAAGTTTAAGGAGGTCGATGAATTCGCGCTGGAATTTGAGGATATGACGGGGAGTAGTAGCCAGATGAGAGATGCCAGATGACCCTTTTCGAACGGGGAAAAGCTATCTACCTCGTTTTCTTTTGAAGAGCTGCTTGGCTATCTGTGGTTGGAGAAAATGCAGGTCGAGGAAGATTTTGCAACTTATTAAGAGGTATGTGTGCAATATCTTCTATGGTTAGAAGTGCTCCACGCTGCATGCTTTAATGCCAATCTATGTTGATGATTGCCTCCCTGAATGCATTTTTAAATCGAATCTTGCACTGCAAGATGAACGCCTGACTATGCAGAGACGTGTTTGCTTCACGCTTCGGGGCCAGGAGTAACAGGCCTGCTGCTTTTCTCCCGTTTCGTCAAACTTACGTTCTCCCTCAACGCGACGTACTCACTATCTGCGTACCCTAAAACGCCTCCTATCTCGCCACTCTTCAATCCCTTGATCCTGATAATCTCGGCCGCTGAGTAATTGACCAGAGCCCTGCCCACTTCGACTGGGAGATCATTCTCGACGGACACACCTCCACTATCCATATTACTATCAAGTGCAGCTGTTGACGATTTAGACTGGGAAGCGAGCCGACTGACGACTACGAGCTTAACGGCTTCTTGCTGTGCGAAGTGGCCTTCCACGTCAACAATTCCGGCGGGTAGGAGACCAGCTTTAGAGGCAAGGGCACGGTGGGCTCCGGCGTCGATATAAAGGGTCCCATGGGCGGCAAGCCCGTGGAGGAGCCAGAAGGACCGGTCGCGAATGGGGAAAGGATCCGGAAGGAAGCGAGTGTGGAGTGGCGGCTTTGCAAGACTGTCGAGATTGAGTGAGGAGATGGAGTTGCACAGTGATGGCTCCTCGCCAGGTGTTGGGGACATTGATGGTATTTTGGAATTTTGGGCTTGCTTTTGGCCTTGAACATAGTTGACGATGTTCACAATGTTGCCAGGTTTTGAGGAGCGAGTGATGACAGTCAAGACACCTGCGGATGTTGCGAGACGTGCAGCGACTATTTTCGTAGACATCCCGCCTGTGCCCAAAGCCGAGCCGGCGGAGGAGACGTCTGCTTCAAGGGATCCTACATCTTCGACAATCTCGATTGCTTGGGCGTCGGGGTTCGTCCGCGGGTTCTTGTCGTAGAGGCAGTCCACATCTGTCATGAGAAAGAGGTAATCTGCATGAACCATGGCGGCGGTGATGGCAGACAGGGTATCATTGTCTCCAAACTTTTCGAGTTGCCGTATTTCCTAGCTTCAATCAGCATGAATAATTAGTTGCCATGCTGCGATCGACCATACGGAAACGGCTAGAGTGTCGTTCTCATTGACGATTGGAATGACGCCCATGTTTAGAAGTTCCGTGAAAGTGTTTTGAGCATTTAGATATTGTGTCCGCTGTTACTCTGTCAGCTTTGCCTTACACTATCAAATCTCTGAAGAGGATGGCGCACATCAGCAATATCATTCCTCGTCAAGAGGATTTGAGCAACGGGCTGCTGTAGATGGGCGAACAGGCTTTCCCAAAGGCTCATAAGTCGACATTGACCTACCGCAGCCAATGCCTAACACGAAGTCAAACCCATGTTATATTTCCAAATCTATTCTGAGATCCATACTTGTATCCGGGGCAGGTGTTTAGGCCTTCTGGCAACGTTCATTTTCCGTAATCCAACGGCGATGGCTCCGGAGGAGACGATGACCACTCTGTGCCCATCTTTGATCAAGCTGACCGCAGTCTCGACGATGAGGGAGAGTGTAGAGAGCAGAGGCTCATGGGTTTTCTCATGGACTATGGAACTCGAGCCTGTGAGGATATTGAAGTCAGCGACCAGGTACGAAGCCTGCCCATACCTTGCATACCCAATTTAATCACAATGGTGAGATGCCGGTGACCCTTCATGCTTACCTCTGAAGTTTTGTGTTCCCAGCCATTGATGATCTTCTCGCTATGAGTCAGCCTAGAGGAACTAGACAGTGACTCTTCCATATGGGACCTCCTCGGTCTCGCTGAGTAATGAAAGGGCGGTCTCGGAAGTCTCGAAAGTTTTCAACTGAGTGAAAGAAAGTGTGCCCGAGACAAAACTTTCTGGGGTAAATGTCACCGCTAGTCTGTAAGGGCTTAGCTGCCGCGCGGAGTGGCTTAGAATACCTTAAATTCTAATCTGTAAACCCAATTTCCTCTTGGCGCTCGCAGAGTCGAAAGCTGGTCCGCAACAAGGCAGTATCACTCCGATTGCCCAATGTCCAAGCCAGATTCAAAGTCCCAAGCCAACACTCCTGCAAATGCCGAATCGAACTTAAATACTCAAGAGACAGGTTACACATTCACCAACGACCCATGGGTGCGATGGCGGAACACCTGGCGATACGTGACCGGCGGTCTGACCGACGAAGGAATGAAGCAATACCGCGAAGGTCGCGATGTCCGCATGGAGGAATCGGACTGCAGACGATGTGAAGAACAGAGAGATTACCTCCTCCAATACAGTCCGTTCATCTAGCCTCTCAAACGCACATGCATACAGAAGTCTCGCTGATCGGGTTCCTTCAGGTCCGATTGTACGCTTCATGAATCAGAAAATCGGTGCGTTGGGGGGTGATTTGCACAGTGGGAATATCATATGTGCCAGATGCACGGAGGCGAGGGGAGGTGGTTTTGATCCGAATTATGGCATTCAACTCTGCGCGAATCGGGTGGGATTTGAGCCGCTGGAAGATACGCTGGCACATGGTAAACCCTTGCGATTGCTGTTCGGAATATGTGATACTGAGTATTAAGTAGAGATGGTGCACGCGTATGACCACCTCCGCTTCAACTGCGACATGGCGAGCAATTTAAGGCACGCCGCCTGTGCCGAGATACGCGCATCGTCCTTGAGCGGGGAGTGCAGGTTCTGGCGCGAGTTCTGGCATAGGAGTCAATGGAAGGTCACGTATCAACATCAAGAGTGCGTCCGAAGGCGGGCCACGCTATCTGTCATGCATAGGCCGAATTGTAAGGATGATGTTGAGGCCGCGAAGGTGGTCAATGAGGTCTGGGACAGCTGCTTTGCGGATACAAGGCCTTTCGACGAGATATATAAGTGAGGAATATGGATTGACAATGAGCATGTTCAATTATGAATGTATATTACAGCATTCTTGGGCGTTTGGTACGCTGTACGCCACCAGGAATACCCCAACTCACCCCAACTCCGAGCCTTACGCTTGTCATTTCAACCCGATCATGACTCATGACATAGAAGAACTGCAGCTTAAGATTCGCCGCTATTATAGGAATGTGTCGAAGCAATCTGACTGCCGAAATTCAAGACTGTGCGGGCTGGGCTGGCTGCATCAATGCAGCAAGTTTGGCTTCTTTTCCCCCTGAGCTTCTTTGGGTTGCTCGCTCACCCTTGATGCAGTGCTTGACGATCCACGGATGCTTCTGCACGTCGACGAGAGGTATGCGCTTCTCTGGATCTAAGACCAGCAACTTCATTCGGTCAGCATATGGATTACTTATCGTAACTCGATGACAATCTTACTCTCTCTATCAGATCTTTAGCCTCGGGGCTCACGAACTTCGGCACCGTCATTTCTCCCCTTGCTATCCTTCTTTGGGTCATGACCGGTGTGTCCTCGAAAGGGGCCTCTCCAACCAGGAACTCATATGTAAGTACACCCAGACTCCACAGATCAACCTTTTCGTTATAAAAGTTCTCTTGACTTCCCGGCTTGATCATCTCTGGAGGCAGATAATCAAGGGTTCCGCACATTGTATTCCTTCGGTTGTTCGGGGCATGTACACTCCACCCGAAATCCGAGATCTTGATCTCACCATGAATTCCGACAAGAATGTTCTCTGGCTTGATGTCTCTGTGCATGACATGTTTCTTATGGAGATACTTCAATGCTGCAGCCATTTGCGCGATGTACTGTGCAGCCTTCCATTCTGGGAATTTATTTTCTTTCCGCAGATGTTTGTACAGCTCTCCCTTGCCGGCGAATTCAAGAATGAGGAATACCCTTTTGCTGTCGTGGAAATGACCATAAAATCGAAGGATATTGGGATGGCGAAGGTTACTGTGAATCTCGATCTCTCGTCGTACTTGCTTCTCAACCTTGCCTTGCTGCAACTCGCTCTTGTGGAGAACTTTCAGTGCGCAAACAAATCCCGTGGATCGCTCTTTAGCTAGATATACTCTTCCGAACTTGCCTTTCCCGAGGGGTTTGCCTATCTCAAACATGCCAAGATGAAACTTCTTTGGCTGCGGTTGATCATACATTGAGGGATTGGACAGGCGCTGTATGGTACTCTCGTCAGACGGCCGTGCCGAAGACGATGTGCTGGTGCCTTTATGAGAAGGTGAAGCAGGTGGTGGTAGGTTCGAGCCGCGCCATTGGGCAGCTTGCGAAACTATATTGACAGAGGTGGTGGTTGCGGCCTTCACATTCGCTTCATTGTTATTCTGAATGGCAATCTTGAGCAGATTTGAGCGATTGGGGTTGGATGTCAACTGATTATTGGATCCAAGCCCGGATATTGACATAGCCGTTGATAAAGATCCCTGGAATCTTGAGTACGAGCATACCGAAGCCATTACTCTCAGCTTACCTTGGACTTGTGATATATACTGCCGCCATTGACTGGCTCATTCTCGTCGTTAACTGACAAGCCCTCCAAACGGGACTCAATTGCTCGTATCGCCATGTTGAGGAGCAAACACAAGTAGAACGATATGAGATCTTCCGATTTCCGTCGATGTCCTGCTGGTGACCTGCTCTATCAGTACAAGAGGTTTGCGACTATAGATTACTGGAAAAGTGACAGGTAGTACCAAGAAGGTTGTCAACAACGGTTGCGGGGCAACCGAGCAGTGCAACGGAACGTTTCCGCAAGCCGCAATACCCTTCACCCCACCATGTGAAAACGTCCACTATCAATGGGCTTGCGTCTACATTTAGATGATGAGCTTTCGGGCAGTCTGAAGTCACCGTCCACGATGGCACTCAACAACCGGTCAGACCCGAACTCGCACTACCCTTCCACCGCCGACGCCGGCAATTCAGTCACTCAGCATGGCTTCAAGATCACGACCCGAAAGCTACCGATTCTGAAGGCCGAGCCCATTGAGAAGATGACCCAAAGCTTGGGCATTGCACCTCCAGAAATGATTTTCGGAAATAACATGGTATCGATCGAGCATGCGGGTGGGTGGAGCATCAACTTCAACACCTACGATGCGCTGGACAGGGTTGACAAGACTGGGGGCTCGATGTTGCAGGTCGCACATTCGAAGGAGTGGCAGAGTACGCGGTACGGATGGCGTGACGTTTTGTGTTGGGGGTACTTGTGCTGAGAAAGAGTAGGGAGAAGAAGCATGAGGGGATCACGGAGGTCGTGAAGCCGTTCGACTGGTCGTATAGTACGGATTACAAGGGTACATTGGGATCAAGTGCGTCAGTCTTTGAACCCACCACGACGCCTATTCCGTTGGAGCTCCTCAAAAGACCTGATCCGATACTCTTCTTCGACGAGGTCATGCTTTATGAGGATGAGATGGCAGACAATGGGATCACAATGTTATCTTGTAAGATTAGAGCCATGCCCCACAGATTGCTACTGCTCTGTCGCTTCTTCATGCGCTTGGATGGCGTTCTACTCCGGATCAGGGATACCAGGGTCTACGTAGACTTTGGGACCGGTGAGGTGATCAGGGAATATGTCGCGAAGGAGGAGAAATTTGAGGTCGTCAGAGAGGTGAGGACGTTTCAAGGAGTCTTCTTAAGCATGCTGACGTCGCTCAGAATTTGTCAGCGAGAGGCCTAGACGCGCCAGCCCAGCTTCGAGATCCAAATAATCTGATCGACTTGCTACCTGTGGTGGATAGATCGCTTGAGCGGTTAGTGGTCAGGTAGTAGTTGGACGTGCAAGGACATCTGCAACCGGAAATCGAGCATTTGGCATGTACATTACTTGCAAGGCGTATAGTACGAATGACATGGTGTCGACACTTATTGAATGTGAAAGGAGACCTTGAAGCATGCTGGCAGCAATATGACTTCATATGGAACCATGCTACCCGTTCTCAGCACCAGCCAAGCCCTTTACCACTCCTGCAATCACAGGCACACTGGTCAAAGCAACCATCACCGTCCCGAACAGACTCATACTAAGGCTACTCAGCGCAGCCGCTCTGGGATCACTAACGAGCAGCAGCGCGGTAGCAATTGCAGACGAGTTTCCTCCTAGCGTAACGCCCCTCGTCACATAATCATCCTCCGGGATCCGCATCCATTGCAAAAGAGTAGGTCCCACGAGAACTCCCATGACTCCACTCATGATGCACAGTACAGCGACCAGTTGAAGATCGCCATCAAGGTTTTGCGTGGCTGGAGTGGCAAGCGCTAGGGTGAGCGACCGGGATGCGAATGAGAGACTGCGAGCCGGCGAGATCCCGATGGCGTGACAGAGAGCCGGATATCCAAATAGAGATGCTGTGGCTATGAGAATGTTGGGGAGGATTATGGAGGGGAAATGCCGCTTCAGCTCGTTGCGGTACTGGAACATGGGTATTGCCAGAGCCACAATTGATACATCTAGAGTGGAACTGAGGATGTCGCCTGCTCCAGGTAGAGCCAGGTAAGGGGCTTCGCCGTTGAAGAGCTGGAGATAACGAGTCTTGCTCGTATACACTGTAAGCGCCGCTTTGAGCGTGGAGTGATGTGTCAGAGCTAATATCCAGATCCCAAGGATGGTGAAAGCGGAAGAGACGAGGACGGGATGAAGATACTGTTTGTATCTGGGAGGCATAGAGACGGCAGCGAAATAGGTGAGAATCGATAACGTAAGATAAGCTGGCATCGAGTAATCGAGAGCATAGTAGACTGGAAGGCCAATGAAGATTAATAAGATTGCATAGGTGACGGTGTCAAGGTTGGAGTTGATCACAGCGGCCCATGATTGGGCACGTGTGGCTGGAAGAGGATCTTGACGAGGTTCAGGAAGCGACGGCTGTGATGTGCTAAAGGTTTCCGATTGCGGTGGGCCACCAGTACCACGGACTTGGGAAGGATCCTGGGCACGAGAGGGATATGCGATGTCCAGAGTATCGGCATTAACAGATAATTCTGTGCCCAGATCTGTTGTAAAACGTGCTTCAGGGGCTGGTAGATTTCTGGATGACCGAGTGAGAGGAATGTCATCATCTTCGGCACCCAGTTCTTCAGCTCGTTCTATTAGGGCTCTTTTTGAGCTACCAAGCAGTATCTGAAGACCGCGGGTGAAGTATGCAGTCGTTGCGAGCATCACCCCAAACCCAATCACTGCAGGATAAATCAGCACATTGCAAATCCCTCGAAGGGAACTTGCTTACAAAAGACGGCAATAATCTTGCCTACTTCGACGCCATCAACGGGAGGGCTGAGAGGGAGAGTGACTATAGTAAAGTCAGTATCATAGCTTATTTGAATAGTGTTAGAAACGGCGCACTCACCAAAAGAAGGCATAAAGAAAACGTTGATGTATCGAAGGGCAAATCCAGTCTGGTATACCGTCAGGCAATTGCACCGTTCCAAATAGGAGGTTGAGGCTCACAGGAACGTCAATGATTTGAACGATTTTCTTAGTTCTTTTGTCTCCTAATGTGATCTCGCCCAGAATGAGACCGAAGAACAACAGAATGAGGAGTGCGACAGAAGCCGGAAAAGAGACAGAGCTCAGCCTGATCAAGCTGTCCACTGCCCAACATGCCAGCAAAACACAGAGGACGCCAATCGGAACATAGATCCACGCCATCAGAGTTCTGCGCCATGCTAAGAGTGAGATCTGATTTCTGTTCAGATGATAATGCGGTTTGTTGCGAGTGACATACCAGACGACACGCTTCCCAAGCGTCTAGCAGCCAGGTCCGCTCTCCCGCCGTCGCCATCATGGGCTGGGGTGCACAAAGAAGGAATGCATCAGAATTCGAGACGGTTCGTTGGGTTGAGGCAATAATTGGCGGGGAAGCCGATTCTGGCCGATGCTCTTCGACCGAGCCCTAGACTACCTACAATTCTGCACAAAAGGTCATTTATGCCAACGGAAGTCTTTTCTTCTGAATGTCGGGCGCGCGGCTCAGACTGCCTAGGAAGCATATCAGGATACGGCGATATTGCTTTCGTTGTCGTAGGTAGGAAACCGCCAATATTCGCCCAATGTTCACCTTTAGCTCCCTAGGTGATCGTGCTTCAGATCAACAAGAGAACCACTTTAATTGCCTTTCCACCTGAAAGTTGGCAATTGGTGCAGAATGACGGGCTAGAATCGTAGATAGCAACACGGGACTCGCATTATCGGTTTGCTCGAAGACTCATTGCATTGAGATCCTGATATTACTCCTGACGGTCTATTCTTCGTTTGACGTAGATTCTGCCATCATCTAGACGTTCACCCATGAGATGCTCTTCGAGATCCCATAGTCGATCATCAAATTTCCGGACAGTCTTATCCATTGTATGAAGTTTGCTAACATCCAACTTTAGAATAGCCTTTCGTAGACCTATCATGATCGACTTACATTAGGATATTACTAGCATCGCAAGCGATTCTTTGTGTCTGGATTCGGTTGACTCGATCTGCTAGGATGATGACATCGGATTTACTCCGCATCCACCTCCATCGACGGAGCAAAGTCATTGGTGCGTAATGGGTATCGTCGCTAAGTTCTGATCGTTCAATGTCTTTCTCGGTCGTCTCAGGCGATTCTATCAAGAACGGTGCCTCTAATCTGTTGAAATCGCGGTGAACACGCTCGACTGTCTGCGCATTTCTTGGATTAGTATGTTTATCCTCATTTTGGTAAGTACTTATTTGAGTAATTTGATCATTCGGAGAATTCGAAACTCTTCTGACATGTCGCAAGACTTTTGAAACTGCTCGAATTGAATAGAACACGAATGACTCCATAAGGTTTTATCACTTACGGAATCGAGAATTCGTAGTGGCTGCACATCCTCATGGTACTTCTTGACGCTTCTGCTCCTCGATCTAGTCCGCCGTAAAGCTGATTTGAAGTATGCTCTTTCATTGTGAACCTCCAAACGCAGATTGTCCAGATAGCCTCTCATTTGTTTCGGTGCAGAAAGCAGAGTCAGGATCGTCTCCCAGAACACCTTTAGAAACGTGAAGATTGTAAACGCAAAGCCTATGAATCCAACGGTGGTAGATGCAAGAGAGATAGCAGAAAGCTCAGACATTTTGTTGGCTGAATAGAGGGAGAAATGCTCAGCAAGTGGTTCTATGTTGCTTACCTAGATAGAAATATGTTTTGAACAAGCGGATGATATGCATTGCCCGTGATACATGATGCTGTGGGATATACATAAAACCCAAGATCTCAGCTATCGAGTGGGAGATAGTTGGAGGAATCACACGGTCAGAATGAAAGCTCACCACATGAGTATACATAGTGGGAGAGTGAGCGTGAGTGTAGCAGATGATCGTCGGGAAGAACCCCTTGAATGCCCCTAGTTTTACAAAAAGTCTTGGATGCCCCACCTTGTCTGTTGGTACTCCCACCATCATAACTGCAGCTATGTCGTTCGTACAAGATCGACATCTCGTACTACTTCCTCTTCCCATCTCATGATGGACGCTTGGGTCTGAGTACCTTCCAAAGACTGCTAGCGCCGAGTATTCTACGAATGAAATGGGGCAATGTAGAGATGATCTACGTCGACACGCCTGACCTCGTCCCCGTTTCCTGAGTGTCCACAAGCTACAATACACGAGCATGGCTTATGGTCGCCTGCATCTTTGCATACAAGGTACACGGGATCGCTCACCCGGTTGACCTTGAGAGCTCAGTGAGACGCAGACAGGGAATGGCTATCGGTGCCTAAGCAGTAGGCCGTTTGGCCGTTTTTGGTGAAAGAGCTACCAATGTGTCGAGTGCCCAAAACCCTTAGTACTTGAGCACTCTGAATACAGTGTTAGCGTGCTAGTCAGCAGTGGTATGATAATATCCGTGGAGAGCACTTGTAGAGTTGCCGCAACTCCAGCCTAGAGGAGGAGCACCAAACATGGTAACCAAAGTCCCAGAGTGATGCCTTGAGATATGTAGGCACAGAGCCAGATAAACATTCACTGATGAGTAAGATTTTTTGTTAACCGACTCCGACCTGAATCCCCTACTAAGGTTGTGTACCTTCTCAATTCTACAGCACAAACCGAAAGTCAACACACTTACTCGATGGGAAGTTGCCCTGCGCAGGTACCCTCTACGGAATTTCGCATTCGCCCAACCCTCCCCTCTAATATCTAAGCACTTCCTAGCCCTCATTTCCTTCACTGCAAATATGTCTCCAGTATTCAGGTGTCTCATTGTACTATGCATTGCCTTCTCGTCTCACGCTTGGACACCCGTCGTCGTAAAAAATGTCACATTGCTGGGTCCGCAGCTCTCCCCAGATGTTACTGTCGTTTCGAGAGACGGAGGATATTCGGTCCTGATTGACGGAAAGATTGTCTGGCTTTACGATGACACAGAATGCAAAGATCTACAGGGTAACCAGCTCTCATTCATCTCGAATACGGCTACTTACCAGTTGGATCCCAAGAATGTATCGACAGTCACCGATTTTGGGGTGGTTGATCTGGGTAAGACCTCGGGTGGGAGTTCAAAGTCAGCTATCCTTGCCGGCACGACCGTGGGTACGGGAGGATGGATACCATTCCAGTCAGACGAGCTCGACTTCAATCGGCAAATGGTGGGCAAGGAACGTGTGGCCATTTGTAAGCACTCTGCTCGCACCGTATGGTCTTCCCCTCATTTATGGCCAGCTTTCAGGGCCTGGCACTTGCCCTACACCAATCAGTACTACAGCGGCATTTCTCTACGCACCACTAGTCTACGTCGATTACAAGCCTCAAGACCCCACCAAGGAGTATCAAGCAAGAGGAATGACTTTGATAGCAATCACTGCTCCGGCTTCTGGTCCTGTTGCAATGCGCCAAGGTGACCTTATCATACCTGGAACTGAGGTTGCTTTTGGAGGCTTTTCGACATTGCTCGGCTACAGAAGCACGGACATCACGACAAGCAACGACAACGGTGATAGGGATGTATATTTGATCGGAATGACCAATGCTGGACTCCAAATCGCCCGGGTTGACATCAACGACTTGACTGATTTCGCCAAATACACCTTCTGGAATCCCCACAGCCAGCAATTCTCGGATACTCCACCCATGCCAAGTGTCAATGAAACCGCCCGGGTATATGTGCCTGGTTCTTTCTCATCTGGAAGCATCATCTACAGCCCTTACTTCACGACCTTCATTATGATCTACTTCAATAAGATGGTTGATTCGACATTTTACATGAGGTATCTCGCGCTAAACAAGCCCACAGGGCAAGACAAGACGTGGGTAGCAGGGGGCAAACACGGCAAAGGAATTGTAGCAGAGGACGTTGAAGCTCTAGTCAAATACCAGTGGTCCGCTGAGCAAAAGCTGTGGGAATCCCCTGCCGGCAAAGGAGGCTTCAATTACGCAGGTAGCGGCATCTTCTGTATAGGTTGCCTACTCGCTAATTTGAATCATGCAGGCACCGCCCATTTTGAATACTTCAATACGCGATATTACCCTCAGTCTGTGTATCCACAAGGGACAAGGCCCGCACAGCAGCGCAATTCATGGTACGGAGGAGACATCCTAGCACAGAAAGACGCAGGCCCAGACGGCAAGAATGTTATGCTTAGCTGGACTTCCCAGGTTACTGGTGGAACCGACAATGGTATCTACCAGATCGAGCTTGCGATGCTCACCTTCGATGACATACCCTCGAATACCAGCTCAGCTGGGCCAACTGCCTCATCGCCTACGCCGGTCAAAGGCCAAGGATTAGGCAACACACCCGTCAGTGCAGCTCTCTCTACGCCAATGGGAAGCAACAGTCTCTTGCGGTACCTCACCATCTCCATAGAGTTGCTGTATCTCGTGAAACTGGGCAGACTACTGATGTAAACTTGGAAAACAACTCGCAAGCCGCCAAATTCACCGAGCGAGATTGACGGACAAGATACGTCAACGGAACTAGCTGTATCGTTCTATCGATGAATTTGGATTTGTCGCTCATGCAGGGAACAAGGCCACAACATCGACGGTAAATGACTTTCGATTCATCTGTAAAAAGCGTATTAGGAGGCTGAGCTAGGGTTGCACCCAGCTATGGTATCATCACAGGAAGAAGTATTTTAGTTGATATGTCTAGAGACCCAAAGGGCTGTCAATACCTTAGGCACAATTAAATCTAAAAGATGATGTCAGTCGTCACTCTTGATACCGCTTGTCTCATAACAACAGAAACAAGTTCTACTCAGTGTGAATGTTCCCCTCAAGATCGAGTCTGCACCTCCCGAGTCGCGTGTTAGGGTCTCGACTAGGTAGCCAGTAGGGCATCGGCTCGTCCATATCTTGCTGTAGAGGAGATGTATACTTTGCGACTTGACAAGAGGATGTCTTGCTTCATTGCTCACTACTTTCGCTTTCTATAAGTTGAGTACAAAGTTTACACTCGTTTTAATCGATATGCTTGATCATTTGACTTACTGAGCTCCGGTAAGCCCTGGTTGAATTTACTGGAAGATGAATGCTTACCTTACTACTTCATAGTACTTATAGTACTTACCAGAAGTAGTCTTTGGCGAACGCGAGAAGACCTAGAATGGATCAGACTGCCGAATGCCGATTGCCCTTCGATGCTTTGATGCACGGTGCATCTGTCGCAACACTCTAGAGTCGCGCGGTAGGCGTGCCATTGTCATAGAGCCGCAGCGACTCCTACTTGCGCTGAAACCATGTCCGTTGTAGGAGTGTATGCTAGCAATCGAGAAGAATCGTTGCACGCCCGTTCATCTTGTGTCAAGGTATTAACAGTCTATCATTTGCTCTCAGGCATTTGTGTTTGATTTAGGAGTCAATATGCTGCTCATTCAAACCATGAAGACTGCTCTCTCGCTCTGGCTTTCATTACATACCACTGCCATGGCAGCAGTGACCTCCCTGAATGAGACCAGCACATCAGTCCCCGAAAGCTCATCCCTCGGCATCAACTGTCGAGGCAGCTTATGGTGTCCCTGGATCTCCAGACCTTCAAATCATATCCTCCAGTACCTCCAAGATCGGATCAGCGCCGATATGAACGACAAGGATATATACTTGAATCGGCAACAGATTGCATGTACGACACTTTATGACGGCGGGCGCGGAGGTGGAGCACCTTTCTGCGTTTTCACTCAAGGCCGGAACGTACCTCCACAAGGCATCAATGGGTCGGAGATCAAGAGAAAGCTATCGGAGTTACGCGACCACGGATGTTTTGCGTGTGGAAGTGTACCGCTGGGAGATTCCAATGATCCTAGCACGTTAGGTATCCTGACGTTGAATTACGTCCCGGCAGTCCAGCACCGATGCTGGACAGTATTCCGTCAGCAGTCTCCGATTTGTCCCCCCTCTAATTCGGGTCCAGCGGTAGTCCCCACTTCCTATCCACCAGGTACTCCACCAGCTTTTCAATCATTTAACCTCACCGCCGTGGACCCTGCTGGTCAGTTGGCAGGCCTACAAAGACGCTAGCTTGCCGAGAAAGAAGCCGAGCCACGGAGATAGAAGTAGATCTGAAGGTAAAGGAGACACCACTTAACATAAAGAAATTACAGATATCTCATACTAACTCCCCAAAGAGAAGCTGTTCTTAGATTGGTTCCGACTTGAGTCGGATGGATAGTATGTAGGGAATAGGACAAGTCTGAATGCATCTGGTAGCATACTCCCGGATAAAATTCTGATGTTCACAAATATGCTTTGAATTCCAATATCATACAAGAGCCTCTAGTTTCGCCCACGCTCAACTTCATTGACCATTGGACAGCTATTGCTTCGCCTTTTCTCCCTCCGCATTCGTCTGCTTTATGAAATCCCTGTATAGACATTAATCCCACTTTACTGCGATGATGCTAGCCAGGGTTTGTAGAAGCCACGCACTGTATGAACTGCTCCTCGTCCTTGCTTCCAGCATTGATCGCTGGTCCTTTCTCTTTCGCCTTCTCTTTCCCGGACATCGCATATCCCGCTGCCGCGAACGTTGTGCCGAGGGTTAACATTGCAAGCTATGGTGGTTCCGTTAGTGAGATCGGACTGCTGGGTTGACTATCCGGATAGATGGGCGGGGAGTGGGGGAGCATACGACGTGCGAGCCGACTTTGCGACCCATTATCTCGTATGTGGCGACCATGATGAGTATGTGGTGCGTAGATGGAGCTTGGGGTGTTGGCGATGCAATTGGTGGTGGTTTAGACAAGCTCTACAGCTCGGAAAGCGCGGATTCGCAAAAGGTGCGGAATCGGACCGCGGATCAATGGCTCCTCCTCCAAGCACGAGACCTTGTGTTGCAGCCTGTGAACGGCCTCAAGACTTTGGGACCATATCAAGGGCGTCCAAAACAACATGTCGAACAACAATGAGTCTAATACGACAAACCAGAGAAAACCGAAACCCTCAGAAGTCGACTCTTTCCCTCGGGTTAAGCTACCGACAGAATTACAAAAGCGAGTAGACGAAGAGGAAAGATTGTTTGATCAGATATACGACGGGACGTGAGTAGCGCACTGTCGTGTACGTTGGACACAACTCTACTGACTGCCAACGTAGGGCCAATCAATCCACAGATTCCAACGTCCGCTACGCAGCATATGCCTCACGTTTCCGCACCATCCTCCTCAGTGCCCACCGCTACGTCGCCTACACCTCAGACATCGGAGAGTCCTTTCGGCCAATAGCTCATCCATGGCTTATCAGAGGCGCCTATGGTATCTCGTGGGCGTATCTTGTAGGAGACGTGGGTTACGAAGGCTACAAATCCTACCTGCGGAATCAACACGTGAAGCATCCGGGCGTGCCTGGGGTGCTGTCGACGAGGTCTTCGGACGCTAGGGAGTCGTTGACGACGACAGATGGTAAACCGGAAGTTGGGCATGTACCGGCCATTGAAGACTTTAGAGCCGTGATGGTTCAACGAGCGGCTTTTCAGGGCATAGCGAGTATGGGGCTGCCTGCTTTCACTATTCATAGTATTGTGAGGTATTCAGGTAGAGCGCTGAAGGATGCGAAGAATAAGACTATCAGGTCGTATGGCCCTATAGGTGTAAGTCCATGTTTGACCTCTCAGAATGTTCCTTAATGTGCTTATATGTTTCTAGCTTGGCCTTGCCGCAGTGCCCTTCCTGCCTTACATGTTCGATAAGCCAATCGAGGAGGCCCTCGAATGGAGTTTCCATAAGGCGTTTCAAACTTTTGGTGGACCGGAAGCGGTTTCTCACAGGCCAGAGACTGGCAGGGTTACAGAACTTGTGGAGGAAAGTAGGAAGAAGGGATTGCAGAAGGAGAAAGAACTGTAGAAGCGCAGCTTCCGGGTCGAAATATGTGATTGTAGGTTCTGGCGTTCTTGTTATAAATGATACCACTCTGTCGACTGTCACTTTCATTCAGCTCATTTTCCTTGGTCCTACGCCTCCAAAGAGAGCCAAAGTAAGAACCACAATACGTCTCTCTCAGAAACTAGTTCATATGCCTTGACGCCCTCTGTCAGACTTTCCTTCGGCCATATATGTTTGACTCCCGTGTACTCAAAAAGATGTGGGTTGCCGATACGCCTAGGAACTTTGGAATTCGCGAAGTATAGGCCTGCAGTCAAGGAGTGAACAACCAAGTCCAGTGACCGTTATAGTAAATATCTTGTGGCGCGAACAATAAATCTTTTGGTGAAGGCGAATGACTATGAATGTGCAGAATTTCCCAACATCACTAACGGTCCAGCAGATAGCGACTACTTTCTGCAGCGGTAGTATAACAGTGGCCCAAACGGACAAAAGCTCGGCACTTATGATGGTACGATCCTATGTAGCAGTGGTAGCAGTACAGTTCATTAAAAGGAACACACCAACGTCCCAACTTTTGCATAACGCAATTGACGGTATAACGAGATTGACGGCTTTTCGAGATGGCTGAGTGATGTGCTTCGATTTCGGTGCTGTAAATCCATCTATAGTCCAGTCGAAGTGGCGGAGCATGGAACGGATTCGGAAAGACGTGATCGATTTCCGAATGCTAAGAACGTAGTGGTTCGACCCATCCACGCCATCGCTGATCATAGTCGACCAAATTGTACTATGTAGGACTTTGGATCGCTAGCATAGCCTACGGCTGTAATATCTTGAGCTGCATCGAAAAGAATGATATATGTTCAAGACTCCTCCATCTAGATGATCGGCAGGGATATCTCAATGCGAGAAGCTGGTTCCTGATGGAGGCCCGCTTGGTCTATCCCAAGAAAGATCGATTCAAATGCTTTGAGAAATCTCCTACTCCTATGCTGACTCCAAGTGATTTCTTTTATACATTCGACGAAGCTAACGATAGTATCTTCGACTGCTGCTTGTGCCTGAGCTCTGCACCCACCACACCTGTCTATACTGTAAGCGACCTAGAGTATTCCTTCGCACCTCGTATCCAGACTCACCGTTTATCCTTGTCCCCAGCGGTTCCCCGTTCTTCCCAATCAAAGCACATGCATTATCGTCGAACTTCACCACCATGCCATCCTTTCTCTGCACCTTTTTCACCGTCCTCACTATTATAGCATGCCTAATATCCCCTCTTCTGACCTTATTAGCTGCTGCGGCCGAGGTGCTGCCGGGGCCGCCATCGCCCATTGAGCGAGATTTTTGAACGACTACTATTATGCGATCGCCTTGCGTGTCGTGAGCGAGCTGGAGATACTGAGGTGGTACGATCATGCCATACCGATCCGGCCATGCCTCTTCATCCGTAAATTTGCGACGCATTCGACTAGAGTGGCTCCGGAATTATCGATGCAGTTCAGCATTGTCTAGGACAATAGGTCAGCAGGTAGCCGGGCGCAAACAGCATTCACGTTTGGTTTGTACCCTACCTTCAATTGTATCATCGTACCCACATGAGGCCTTCAGACCCCAAGTAGTACTGTTGTACGATGGCAGAATCTAATATAGGCACAGTAGAAGGACTGTCTCATAAATGTCCAATGAATTGTACATGGAGCTGGATTTCAGATCTCTTCACGCGCGGGAGATCGACGCGAGATTCCGCCCGCGAATGCTTGCCTCGCCCCGAGTCTCTCCTCGCCAGTTGCTTACGCTCAGCTGTCGCTCCTTCCGTATGAGTAACCTGAGGATTGGGGATGTATGAGTGTTGTGTTGCATCGTATTTCCTTTGTCTTTCATTGTATCACCCAAACTCTCATTCATCTACGGGTCCAAATTCTGTTCTTTAGTGACAAGTCCATCGTATGTCTGTTCAAGCCACATAAACTGATTTCCACTCTTTCCTGCCAAAACTTTGTTATACACGTCATCTGAAAAGAATCCAACTTCACAAGTCACCTCACTTTAGTTGCGAAGGAGCATGGGGCGGTATCGAAAGGATGCCACACCAGAAGCACCGTCGAAGAAGGAGAGGTTGACCGTCACTCAACTGGCTGGCTACGACGACATCCTGACTGACGCACTCGTTGATCATGTGTGTTACTGTCATATTTCAAACTCCCCTCTACACCCATGACTGACGGTCCGCTCAGGTGTATTTCTGGGCTACCATCAGAAAAAATCGCGCGAAATACAATCTCACCCGGGGAATAAGCGAGGACGACATAACAGCTATCCTATTTCGGGATGTGGTTCTCAATAAAGATGTTCCGACGTCTGAAGCCGCTTTACTCCAGCTTCCGGGGCTGAGGAAATACGTTAGCCTGCTGAAGAGCGACCGAGAAAGAGAGGATTTCCGACGCCATATGCGAAAGTACATAAGTATTTGGCTACCAGACTGTCCATTCGAGGTATCAACCTCCAACCGATATACAATCGTTACACACGAGGCTGCGGTCACTGCGAGACGGCCCATCAAGAAAGGTGAAACCATCAAATATCTTTGCGGCAATAAAGTCCAGATGACCCCGGAAGAAGAAAAAGATCTTGATATAACGAGGCGTGACTTCAGTGTCGTCATGACGAGCAGAAAGAGAACGCCTTCGCTGTTCTTAGGACCAGCACGCTTCGCAAACCATGACTGCAAGGCTAACGCGAAGCTTGTGCCTCGCGGACCTGAGGGTATGATTGTGGTTGCCGAAAGAGAAATAAATGTTGGTGATGAAGTCACAGTCAACTATGGGGAGCACTACTTCGGCGAGGATAATCGTGAATGCTTATGTGCCACTTGCGAGGCTGGAGCAACAGGAGCATGGGCTGCGAAGGACGAGGACGAACTGACTAGTAGTTTGCCTACTCCAGATGACGATTCCGAGCTCGATACGATGAATCCACGTCAATCACGAGCGACCAAGAGAAAAGAATCCCCAACAAACTCAAGTCTAACAAGTTTGACTACCTTCAGTCCTTACGAGGGTGGAAGCGACGAAGAGAGTAATCCGACAAAAAGGAGAAAACTTGGCGATGATGCAATTCCAGCGGCGCTTGCTGTTGGCATATTGGAAGACACAGTCCTCTCTCCTACAGCGATCTCTGGGAAAGTTTGCTCGCCACTTCGTAACGTCCTGCATGTTAAGGATGTGATCATCGAACCAGAGCCTAGCCAGTCACCCACACGCCCACAGCAACCATTATCTTTGGAAGAAATCGGCCAGCATAGCAGGACTACTTCGGTAGAGGATGATACACTCGCTAAAGTCACGACTGCTCATGGTTGCAGTGACTATGTTGGAGATTCAGCATCACTGCAAATGGAAGAAACAGCCTCAGCCCAAGAAGCTCAATCAAACACCAGCTCAAACAGCGAGTCCTATGTCCCGTATAGGTTCAGTAGCCCTTTTTCTTTCTTGACCGGTAGGACGTCGAGTAATTCGTCAGGACGCTTCAAGCAATTTTTCCACAGAGCGAGAACAAATTCTTCAAAAGTGAAACCGGAGAAACCAAGCCCTGGAAACTCCAGCATGTCTAGCGCGGGAAATTCCGTAACGGACAACGCAATTGCGCAACATTCTAGCCCTGCTACAACACTTAGTACAAGGTACTCGAGTGGCATCGACTGGCATACCGCTGACAGAATTGCGCCCATATTCTTCAGTAGCGTAGCTTCGAGCGCACTCTCCTCGGCTCCCTCAACTCTTACCTCCATCGCAGATTTCGATGATGCCAATTTTACAATTAAACGCAAGCGAGTATCAAAGAAAAGAGCCAGACTACGAAAATTTGGGGGTCCTCGCAACACCGGGCAGCCAAACGAAGCAAAGGTCACGAAGCCAAAGCCGGCACCGCGGACGCCACGGAAAACCCGGGTCTTCCAAACCACCATTGAGATTGACATTCCCACACAGCGTGCCCCAGGGGATTATATTCGTACCCGACTTCTCCTCGGCGAAAGTCACTCCCGCTGGGTCGATTGTCGCACATGCAATGCTTGCTGGGTGCAAGCGAACGGCTATCAGACCCGCAAAGAATGCCCACGGTGTGAACGGCATAGCAAGCTCTACGGGTATCAGTGGCCCAAGACGGAGAGAGCTGGGAAGAATGATGACGAAGAGCGAGTGATGGATCACAGGGTTGTACATCGTTTCATCTCTGGCGAAGAAGAAAAGCTTGAGATGAAACGTAGCAGAGGCGTAGGGATTATTGTCGAAGGAGCAGGTATCAGCGAGAGGTCGGAGAGTACGGGCGATGACCTTGGGTCTTCGGAGAGAACCGATTCGAGAGCAGGGAAAGGGAGGCTAACCAGAGGCTTGAGGCCATTGATTTACACAAGGTGACCGAAACATCGCTACATCTCTCCGTCTTGTACAACAATGTTTCTATCAACGGCGGGATTTCAGAAATCTGATGATTGCATCATCGACGTGATATCGCGAATATTCAGGTATCTAACGTTTGCATACGATACCCTCCGTGCTCGATCATCGGGGCATGTCTTTTACGCGCTATATAGTCGAGAACATAATATTCATATCTAGCCACAATTTATTGGCCGGACACTGTTCTTGATCAGTCAACGTTGAGCTCGACCCCATACCTAATCACCTCCTTGAAATATGGGACCTTTAGTTTGGTCGATTTTGACGGCTCGACTCGTAGAATAATTGGCAACTAACGATATCTAGTGATAGAAGAGCCTTTGCAGCGACCGGAATCGTGACTACACTAACAAAAGCTAATCATCGCTGAGCAGAGGCTGACCCTCGCTGTCCACACTTTCACTATCGTCAATCTCCCGAAACAGAACCAACTCCCTTCCAAAAAGCGGTGGTATCGTAAACGCCAGCGTCACGAGGAGTAGAACCGCCGTGATGACGAGGGCGAACACCCATTGAAGCGCGACCACTCTCACGCGGAATTGCTGTATCGCCAACGCTGTTGATGCGAAACATCAGCTTCGCGGACAGTCAAGGAACTGCATATTGATCGATGGATCTTACCGAGACAAAGCACGCTCAATTCCATACCAATTGCACAATCCCTAAACGCAATAAGGAAAAACATCCCATAAACCAGCACGCACCAAACGGCAACATTGGCACAAATCCGTGCACCCAGCGAATTCGATCCGACCACGACGGCGCCATTGACGAAGAGTGCCACAAAGGTGAAACACAATGGGCCCGTCACGACGGGATAATGAACGAAAAGGGGGGTTTTGTGGTGGCGGAAGTAGAGCGAGGTCAGGTTTAGAAAGTTGAGGATGAGAAAGGCTTCGGCGAGGAGGAAGCGGGCGTGGACCCAGAGGAGGATCAGGGCGGAGAGGAGGACGTTGTTGAGGATGAAGTGGGAGCCTAGGTTGGCGGCGAGGGTGACGAGGTCGTTGGGGTAGGTGGTGAGGAAGTAGATGTAGGCGGTTTGGAGGAGGAGGAGGAGGGTCCTGGTGTTATTATGTGGATGGTTAGTTAGGACTTTGGGTTTTGCGATGCGTGGAGTGGGTTGGGATCGTTCGATAAGGTAGGCAGGGAGGTATACCAATATACGGACACGATCTCTGGGTTGAGAGAGTAGGCGGTGGGATGGGCTTTGCTTTGGTCCCAGATCGTCCTTCCGTTTGAGGGAGCGTAGAGGGAGTAGTAGACGCTTAGGACGACGAGGAGGAGCCAGGTGGACGAGGTGAGGAATCTGTAGGCTAGGAGTGAGCGCTTGTTGTGGCTTTCGCGCTTGGTGAAGGGGTTCACTGGATGGGTAAAGGTTAGTACATGGATGGCTTTCCAAAGTGAAAGGGCAGGCAAAGGTCGGTCTCCATACTGGTCTGGACTGTTTCCATCGTGGATGAGTCGAGGCTTGATGTTCGCTTTGTACAATATTAGCTGGTGCAGGTCCGAAGATTTTGGAGATTCTTGAATAGGAGAGGGAGCGTGACTGGAGGAAAACGATGCTTTTGGACCGATCAGAGCTGACAGTATAACGTTAGTTGGAAGAGGAGTTTGAGAGATGACCGCACGTTTATTGGAATGTCCGGCCGAGCTTGTTGTATGGTAGTCACTGGTAGCTGTGGAAAGAGCTATGGGGAAGCATGAAGGCAACTGGAGGCTTGCCGGGCTTTGATCATAGCGTTCCTCCTAAGATAGGTAGTAGCAATGCGGATGATCTCACAATATATGAGCTTATAGTTGCGCCATGCCAGTCCTTTGTTACAGACATCAGGGCGACTGATTTCTCCCACGCTGAGAGTATGGTACGGCCATCTCCTCCATGCTTCAGCCACACTCGTTTATTAGCATTCATAATTCCGTAAGGAAAAGGCATATTCCTCGGACCCCGTCGTTAAGATCATCAAATCGCTCCGATACCAAAAACGTATACCTAGTACAGTTCCAACCTCGGGCACCAATGCTCGAATTATTCAGTCAAACGTGGCAAATGCCAGTTCATAAACTAGCGCCAGGGTCAATCTCGCGTGCTGAAGCATATGCTTGAAGTCGAGAAATTCCAATTTGTCTTGGGACGTGTGAATCTTAGTGTCACTGTATTTGAAGTCCGATTCAATCACGAAAGCAGACGGATATCCTGCTTTCGATGCTGAAGCATGATCAGAGCACGCATAGCCTAGAGGTAGTGAGTCAGTACACTGCCGGGTCTTCTCGATGCAGCAACATACCGCATTTTGTTAGTATGTAAGGAATCGAGCAGTACTGTGTGATGATCTGCTTGATAAACTCCGTGAGAGCTGGATTGACGAAGTCTGTAATTACGCCAACACTCTCTGGCTCTCCAGCTTCGAGGGTCTTGTGGGTATATCCAGTCATGTCCTGCTGTAACATAGCTTTAACGTCCCTACCTTGCTTCTCGTAAGCAGAGAAGATAGCCTGGCTTCCGAGCAATCCTCCTTCTTCTGCAGAGTACCATTGAAATTCAATGGTGTTTGAAGCATTTCCTTGTATGATGGCGTCAGATTGGAGTAAGACTCTCAGAGCTTCAAGGATGGTAACGGTACCACTTCCATCGTCGTCTGCGCCTGGGGCGGATAGTAACGAGGGTAGCAATAGATTAATGCTGTCCTGATGTGCACCAATCACCACAGTCTTCTCACTTCTCCCAGGGATCGTGGCAATGATGCTGCTCTGCCCCCAGGGATGCTCAAATGTTTTGACATGAGCCCCGTATTTGGCAGCACCGGAGTGGTGTATTGTTTCATTGACCTTGTTGTAAAGCCAGGCTGACGATTCGGCACCGTAGGTCGACTTGTAATATCTCGTATAGAACGAAGTGAACTTCTCCAAATTCTTGTGCATGTTTCCTGATTTCAATTCCTCCAACAACGGCGTGAGGCTATCATTGTAGGCAGGTGTCTTAGGGAACTTTACGCTGGTCTCTTGCCTGATGCGGAGAGCTTGCAGGGCTCCGAGATCCTGGGTGTTCGTAATGTCCATGAAGTTGATGCCGTCCTTATCAGAAAGAGTCAGCAGTTGCAAGCTCAAGGTCTCAGTGCAAATGAAGTCAACAATGTAAGTAACGATATGACCAATATCGACACATACCTTTCTCAACGCCCACTTCTCGTCTTCTCTTATCCATCTGGTCTCTCCTGGTGCTAGCTCAATGAGATAACGATCAATTTTGGCGTCGATCTGAAAGAGAGCCTGCTGTGATCGGGAGACAGACGAGGTAGCAACAGCTGTTGAGAGACCTAATACCATCACACCATGTTGCATGAGCTTCATGATGAGTGCAGCAATTGACTCGTGAATATGGTATGTTGGAGTGTTTGCCTAGCATCTGAACCTTCGGCAGCACATATCTGTGATCTAGGCTGGTTGCCCCACCAACGATAGGGCTGGCTAGTCAGCATGCTGTCGTCTTATAACCATCGGCCGTCAGATAGATTCATCAGTCTTCCACCTCCCGACCCCAGGAACGTGTCTTGTTGGTTTTCTATATCCACCATGTAACATAAAAGCACAACCAGTCCAAAATGGCCAAAGCTCGACCATTCCCGACACTCGTGGAGATGGAGGTCCAGTTGGGATACAAAGTCGATTCCCTTACGTATCCCAATGAGCACTTACAGCGCTTCTACTCCGATCTTAGCCCGGTTCCTCGTAGCGCCTACCAGAGAACTAGGGAAGAATTCGAAGAACTTGAAAGAAAAAGGCACAGTGGCGACTTCACTACAACCTCAGATCGTTCCCTGCAAAAGATAGGTCTGGTCCAAGTAAGCAGACGTCCACTCCCCAAAGTTCAAGCTGACGTTTCCACAAATTATCACACATGGTGATGACAAGATATCACTCACGCGTATTAACAATATCGCCTTCTACAATTTTGCCGTGGATGTTTACTGCGATTTCGGGCTCGAATTGTCAATGCTCTTCACCAGTGATGAAGCACTCACACTGATGTTGGTTGCAAAGGTACACTACTTGCACCAATCATCTCTTGCGATGAGCTCATCTTTACAGTTGCAATGCACTACGACTTCAAGCAAGAGTCCAATTTTTTTTAAACTCCCGCAAGAAATACGCAACAAGATCTATGTCTTCGCCCTTGGAGAGGGAACATGGAGAATGCAAGACACAAGCAACTGCGATCAATTCAACTTTCCCGCAGGCCTAGGAGATCCCAGTGGATTTTATTTCCCGTTGAGCAGGGGTCTCAGTATGCTTAGAGTTGACAAACAACTGCGTCAAGAAGCGTTGCCTCTAGCATATCGCAGGACAGCCTTCCACTTGAGTGACATGGACGACCTCATTAAGCTTCTCCTTGCAGTTGGTAAGCTTGGTCGCAACAACATTGAATCGTTAGAGTTCGCCTGGGAAAGTAGAGCCGACTGTGAGCGGAGATGGGAGATATCGGCTCCGGCATCTGATGATATCGTGACAGCATTGCCAAGCCTTCACGTCAAAAGATGTGTACAGCTGCTTAAACAGTGCAAAAGGCTGAGTTTCTTACGTTTGTACATCGAAAGCGATCTTATATCCAACGTCCCGGTCGACACCTTTCAGGCTGACCCCGGCATCCGGGAGCTTTGCGCAGTCCGAGGAATCAAAAGGGTAGAAATAAAAGACCTGGGATATGAGCCCCTTGAGCAGGATGGCGTAGCCAAGTGGCTGAAAGAACAGCTTGAATCTCCAAAAAACAACGAAAAGAATCAGCAAAGTGGCGAGTCATACGACAGCAGATGAGCTGCAGTACGCCCGTGCCTCACCGCAAGTTGCACGTTTCCTGCCTTCCCAGCCACCAGCCTCCCGGTCCCGGTGATCTTCGTCGCATACAAATCATGATAGTGTTGGATAACTTGGAATGAGACGCATCTTTACGCATATTAGGACATATACTACGTTGATATGTGGGTATTATGTTCAAAGATGTTCGCCGTTATACAACGTTACTTATAGGCTTGCTATGTGGGTATTATATTTAACGATGTTCGCCGTTATACAACATTATTTATAGGCATTGGCGCACGATTTAGTAGGCTAAAATCCATCCATCCCAACACATCTTCTATACCCGCAGAGTGATTTCAATCTTTGTCGCAGCGTTGAATACCATAGGACAAGCTGTGTAAGTTCGTTTGTGTAGCATTTAAACTCTGAGGTTGACACCAAAAGTCTTGAGGATGCGCTGATGCCAAAACTCTCAGGCGCGCTGGTCCCTGGCGATTTAGCGCCGACTCGAGACTTATGATGTTAACCTCCGGAGAGCTCGGTACAATGCGCGCACCTAAGATTTAATGTTGGTCGATTCTTGCCTCCCTTCCAAATATATCCAATGAGAGGGCTACGATGAATTCGATAAATCGACAGGGTGCGAAGGTCCGGATATTGTATTGTCCCACCGTTCGGTGGTGAGTCCCGCCCTCGGAAGCCAACAAGTTATAATCTAGCATCGCAATTCAAGGGTCTGCGCCCGAAGGTCGGTCTCAAAGGTCTCTACCGACTTCTGGGCGGAGATTGGGGGAAAGTCGGCGGAGACTTTGGACACCGACACTGGGCCCCGCATTCCAAGCAACCGTTGGATTTTAACGTGCCCGCTGCTCTCCGCAAGCCGTCGCGGTGTCAATGCTCGATTTACGTCCGCCTCGATATGTACTAGAGGTGCTTGCTCTAGGAGTATTTGGCATAGGCGCTCGCTCAACGACTCCATTCCAATGTCATTGGCCAGGAAACCTTCTTTCTCGTCTTGGTTATCAGGTCTTGGCCATCGAGCTTCTGCCTCGACGTCGGCTCCATTACGCAACAAAATCTGCACCACTTCCTCAGCTCCCCTGAAAGATGCAATATGTAGTGCTGTGAAATGGTCTTGAGTCCTTGCGTCAACACTAGCCCCCTTTTTGAGCAGTATGCCCGCTACTGTTGGCTCCGACTGAAAAGCCGCCAGATGGAGCGCGGTGGACCCATCCTGGGCCCTTTCTTTGACGTCCGCCCCGATATCCATTAGCAAGAATGCCACCGATCGCATGTTTTCGATTGCCCACATTAGCGCTGTTCTTCCCCAGCGATCTACCGCATTGAGGTCGGCTTTGTTCTTTGCCAGCAGCCAGACCATGTCTGTGTGACCCGCTCCAGCAGCCCAATGTAGTGCTCTTCGTCCATGATAATCCTTTGCATTGACATCAGCCCCGTTCTCGAGTAGGGAATCTACAACCGGCAGGCACTCTTGCTTTGCTGCAAGGAGCATCGCTGTCCAACCATTCTTTCTCGCATTGACCTCGGCCCCGTAATCGATCAAATGCTGTACTATCGCAATTTCCTTTCCCTGGGACGCCCAGTGCAGTGCTGGCCATCCCCTGCTTCCGTTTATATTGACGTCAGCCCTGTTTTGTAATAGCAGCAGCACAGCATCCTCGTACCCGTCATCGGCCGCCACAATCAGTGCTGTCGACCCTCCTACATCCATCGCATTGATATCTGCTCCCATGTCCAGTAGCGCTTGCAACCTTGTCAAGTGTCTCTCTGAGACAGGCACACGTAGGCCCGTCAATACAGTGCTTCCTTCCGCCTTCTTCTCTAAGATTTCCCCTATAATCGCGGCTTTTTCTTGATCATTCTGTTGTAACGCTACCCAATGTAGTATCGCTTCTCCGCCATCAATGCTTTTGAGTAGTAATTCCACTATGGCCTCGTACCCTTTTAAAGCTGCCACATGCAGGGATGTCCATCCATCCTTGTCCTCAATATTAGGATCGGCCCCTTGCTCCAATAATAAGTGTAGCATATCTGCACGCCCTTTGAGTGCTGCTCCGTGTAACGCTGTGCATCCGTATATATCCCGTATGTTAACATCGGCGTTGTAATCGACGAGCAAGATTTGGGCAACTGACAGTGGCCCATCCCGCGCGACCCAGGAAAGTGCCGTCTGTCCGCAGTCATTCCTAGCGTTGAAGTCCGCGCCCTTCGCCAGCAGCAACTGTACAACGGCCTTGTGCTGGATCGCCCAGTGCAATGCAGTATTTTCGTATTTGTCCCTTGAGTTCAGGTCGCACCCATAGCGCAGAAGGACCTGAACAGTCGCCACATGTCCTCCTGGCGCTGCCCAATCTAGAGCTGTACTTCCCAACCAATCCTTCTCATTGACGTCGGCTCCATGATCCAGAAGCATTTTTACCGTTTCTTCATACCCTTCTCCAGCCGCTAGATAAAGTGCCTTGTACTTCCCATCACTTTGGATATCGAATCCGTCTGATAACAGGAACCTCAAAACGTCAACTTTCCCTCCAATAACTGCCCAATCTAGCGCAGTCCACCCTTCATCGTCTTCCGTCATAACTTTGGCTCCTTTGATGACGAGGGACTGAACGATAGCCATGTGCCCGTTTCTAGCCGCCCAGTATAAAGCTGTCTCGCCACTGCCATTTTGTATATGAATATTAGCCTCATTCTGAAGTAGTAGCTGTACTGTTGAATCATGACCACGTTTGGCAGCGACCTTTAGTGCCGTCTGTCCGTAGCTGTCTTGATTGTTGATATCTATGCCTTTTTGGAAGAGAAAGCCCAGAATCTCGTCCAATCCCCAGTAGGCTGCAACGTGAGAAGGACCAAAATGCTTAGGGAAACGATCCTGCCAGTCATTCGTCCGATTTGGAATCAGATGTAGAACCTGAACGAAGGATGATAGCTTTTGGTAATCTCCCAGATATGCCAAGACCAGGTCCATCAGTAGTGAATTCCCAATGACATGATGACCCCAGTTACGAGCAGCGTAGTCAAGAAAAGAATAGACTTGCAAGCGCTGCTGTAATGCTTGTCCATCACTGCATGGTCCGCTGCCGAAGATGTTGAATGCTAAATACGTGAGACAGACTCTTCCCAAGAGAGATTGTATGTCCGGCAAGAGTTTATCACGGTTTGCCTCGAAATACTGCTGTAGGGTGTAGTGGACAAACCCAACGGTATTACTTTTCTGGTCAAATCTGATGAGGCCGGCCGAGGCATTAAAAATAATACTCAGTTTGGGGAATGACTCCTCGTCTAATTCGGTATCTCCATCCTCAACGGCCAATGCATGACGTAGCTCCTCCGCTCGCAGTGTCCTTTTTGCACCAAAGATATAAGAAAGAGCTCTCTTCGCCAACTGGCAATCCTCCTCTGGTTGCTGAGCGATTCTGTCAATGTCGACTCCATAACTGTCGTCGATTCCCTTGGGCATTGCTTTCAATGTCTGTCGAACCCCTCTGAGATTATTTTGGTCACAAAGACGGCGAATCTGAAAGTAGGCAAATAAGAACCTAAAAAGCATGAATCAGACGCTATACGTGTGGCCTGGCTGGGGCCACCTCTGTTTGGACTCACATGCCATCAGCCTTCTCAATTACGCCCGTTACGATTTCTTGCTCGAGCTCGGTGGCATCAATACAGAAGTCGCGCAATCTCTTGTTCGTGTGAATTTTGGAACGCAGGTATCTCTCAATGTCGGACCGATTAGCCTGGATTTGGAGTCTGCATACGCTGGGAAAGTAATCCCGAAGGTCAATGTGCAAACGAGTTGTGATAAATATCTGGATAAACGGTTCTAGTTTTTGCATGGAAAGAAGAAATCTATCCATGTTCGTTTCAGGGCAGATGTCCTAGATAGCGGCGTTATTACGAGATCTGTAAGAGGTGGGCGGTAGGGCAAGGGCACGTACAAGAGCATCAATACAGACAAATATTGTGTCAAAAAGGTGACGAATAGATATAAGCAGTGAGATCCACTCGTCATTTGTCGGTTTCCTTCGTAGATGCGCATCGCGGAATGCCACTATCTCTAGAGGCAACGGGCTGGTCTGCTCAGCTACTTGTCGAATGATACTAGATAGGAGCTCGATTTCGGACGTTGTCTTTTCGTCTTTGTAGTGGCAATAGACATAAGCAAGTGCAGTATTCTTGCCTTGAGTTGCTTCCTCAATATGGTTGATCACCAGAGATCTAATAGCTATGTCAACTTCTGACTGTCGGAACGGACTTCTGTGGCTTGTGACATCCACTTGATTGAGAGATCTTACGTCAGAACAGTTTTCCCGGCGCCGGCTTTTTCAGAGTCAGAACATTATTATAATGTCAAACCAGGGCGCTGGATCAAGGGCCGTCCCAAACTTACGAATCCCGGCGCACCAAAGTATTGAACTCTGATCGCCGTTAAACCATGCTTGAAATTCAGTGGTCATCAAGAGCCACTGGCCAGTGCCAGGATGACATTTACTCAATATGTCTTCTTGCTTCCCGGAAAAGTTGAGGGACGATAGCCAATCCAAAAGTTCGTCACAACGAAATTTGACTTGTTGACCTTAAAGTATCTCAGATATAATAACGGAAGCGTTACTGGAGGTGTACTCACTCTCCGATTGGTTATCCATACGTCCTACACTAGCCACTAGAGCCTCGGTATCTGCTTTCATGCGTACCGTTGTCGCATACGTCTTCACTGTATATGCCAGATCTGCTTTCAAGACCGCATCTCCTTCTTCCTTGGCCATTTTTTGGAAGTGGTCAAGAGCCTTACGAAGTTCACCGTCTTCGCCACGAACCAGAACTTGGAAAGCTTTTCCTACGTTCATTAACGATGGCCAAACATATGGGTCGGAGTCGTGATCAGGAAAGATTCCTCAGACATTGGGTTTGAGTGGAGAAATCGAGCGGGAGCATGTAAGAAGTTTCTGGAGGACAGGAATACACAGGATGTGCTTACCGAAACGCCTCATCTTGACATATTTTGCACATATACCGCAAAGGACTAACAAAGCTGCCAGGACTCGTGCAAGAGCTACCTTCAGCTCTAATAAAGGGGGTATACGGTCCTCCAAAATCTTGAACCTTTGGAGGTGCGATACTAGATCTTCGAATATTCCAGCAATCTTATCATAGTCGGCTGAGACAGTGTTCGCGCTCTGAGCATCGTCAAAACATTGAAGCAATGAAATTGTAGGTGGCATACGTTGATAAGGTAACGCACGGCTGTGAAGATGGTGGTACTGGGAGGGAAGGCCTGTTGCAATGCAGCAATAAGTCGCCCAAATCAGCGAATAGACAGGGCCTCCGTCCTTACCAATGCAGCTCCTCCTGCGACCACATTGCCTATCTTGTCGATGGGATCCAAAGCCTTACTCATCAATGTCCTGAGTTTATCTGTCTTTGACCCATTATGGCGATGAGCTTTGAACTTCTCCTCCCTCTCTTGTAAAATTGCCAAGACATCATCGGTGTTACTGGCTTCTTTGAGGTCTTCGAGTTTGGTTTCAGTGTCCTTTTCCCAGCGATCTATCGCTTCCTTCCAAATGTCGCCAACGTCACTACTCGCGGGTTCGGGTGGGGTGCCAGTAGCCGTCATACTGGTAGATACCAGAAACTTAGACTCAGTAATCATCCCTGAAAGTCTTCATTGAGCGAGTGCCGTCGCGCACCAGTCGCTATATGTTTCGGCGTTGTAAGACACATTTGCGGGGACATCGAATCCCATGCTCAGCTTTAGCCTCGACTGGGAGCGTACGCTCCCAGTCGAGGCTAAAGTCACCGACCTCGTTTCCCCGAGTACACGTAATGGAGGGCCACAAATTCACCGCCTGCTACGAAGCAACGTGATGACCGGCACATCCTCGACGACCATTGTCACATTTACCGCTAGCACCAAATTCGCCTTCCTGCAACATGTACACGAGAATCCGAATAACCGGCGAGTATCTCAAACCGAAAAGGAAAGCATAGTCGAATGGTTCAAGGACTCCCACAAGCGGCCTTCGTCACAGCAAGAATTCAGCCGACGCAACTATGTTTGGAGAACCTTTGCTTGGGATGAGAATACAAAAATCTTGCTCGCAGCCGTAAAGAGAGATGGAATGATGCCCCGCGCCGTTGTCACCGAGGACCTGATCGCCGATGTGGTGGAATCCGTACATGAAGGCAACGGGCATGCCGGGTGGGATGCTACCTGGGAGGATGTTAGTGCCAAATACTACGGCATTCCACGTTCGGATGTGATACACTTGCTCAAGCAGTGCCAGACCTGTGCTTTGAAACCCTCGAAACGTCCTAAAGGCTCCGCTGCCATAACACCTAGCTCTCAATCGAGCGATCACAAAGTTCTGGGCCTCGTGGACCCTGAAGAGTTCTCGAAAGAGGTTTCTTGCTGTGAAACAAGATAGGAAGCATCTATTCTCCAGGTGAACATGATCTTGCGCCTGGAACCTGGACGAAATGTAATTGAAAGCATAGCAATGTCAAACTTTTGCGGTTGGCGATAAGACGCGGATACTTTTGTATAAGCTACAGGGCTCTTAAGTGTTTGAAAGTCCAGGCCGTATATATATCTACGTGTGAGTCAGAGATGGTATTGCAAGCGTCGCGATTATATTCCCAGTCCATTAGAAGACGGTTTAAGAACCTGGTGCTGCGAGGGTGATATATCGTCTTTCAAATATCAGTGCCTTAATGTCATGGGCAAACGAAAGTTCCCGGCTCTCCTACTAAAAAGCCATCGTGTCTCGGGGACTGGAATGGGTCGGTATGCCGTGGAATGTATTCGCAATATGAATGAGAATGGATCGAAAGCTAGGTATGGTGTTGCAGATTGCCATCAGCAGATGCGGACCAAAGTCCCGCTAGTCCGCATGCGGCCATAGCCCATATTGATGCTGGAACCAGGACACACCTGTTTGCGGTAAAAGACATAAGAGATTAGGTTCGATTCCTATTGGCGCTGGTTCAATGGTGGACATTGTGTCTTTTTCTACACTACGTCGTGGTGTCATTCCGACACTAGACCAGATAAGGATTCCTCCTACTAATACCCTACATCGGCAAACTGGGAAGTGGAACAGAAAATGCGAAACTGGAAAATCCGCTGAAAGCGCATTTTCCAGGCAAAATACTAGAAATAAATAGGAAAATTTTAGGTTTTTTTTATTCTAGCCTAAAAGTCGTAAATATAGAAAATCCGGATTTAAGGCCTTAAATCCGTGATTTTCCTCTAGCGCCGGGAAGAAACGGGAAGCTCGCTAGAGCTATAGCGGCTATGTCATCAACGCTAGCGTAATATAGGTTTTAAATACAGTCGATTCACGTAATTTATATGCGCGCAAAGTACTCCGCCTAGCCTAGCCCCGTTTCCTATACCTATATTACGCCTGCGATTAATTCTCCTACTAAGTATTAGTACTACTAGTTACTAATAAAACTTAGTACCTTATTATAATTACCTAGTTAGTACTAGCCTAATATAGTTATATTATAGCTAATTAGTAGGACTTATCCCCTATTAGTCCTATTACCTAGTATTTTCTAAAAGTTGCTAAATGCGCTAAATGCGCATTTAGCAACTCATAGTATCATTCCCAGCCCCAGGGCTGACACATGAGCGCGCCTGTCATATGCGTATTTTCCGCATTTTTCTGTATTATTCCACGTTCCCAGTTTGCCGATGTACTAAATATTGTAATATCTTTCCCTTCACGTCATGAGACAATTACAACGCTAGGTAGCTATATCTTATAACGCTAGGTGGAATACCGCTAACTAGGTCCCATCTCAATAGATATCTCGTCGAGCAGGGCGGGAAATGGCGGGGCGGAGCGGGGTTGAAATTCATAGGAATTTGGAAGCCCGCCAAGTCTTTCCGCGCCTCTTAGCGCGTTCATTTGCTTTAGTATAGTTCGTCATGTTCCATATCGATGGCTCCTGATGCATGACTCGCCTCAACATTGACTCATTGTAGAGTTGCGGCCTAGTATATGCTCTTTTCCTATAGTCTTTTGGAAGTAATCCTCGTCCGGCAAAGACCAAGCGCGCTCTTCACAGTACCTACAACTACCTATCCCCAAGAGTCTCGCCGTGAAGCGGAATGGCCATCTATCCCAGTCCCAGCGCGAACGTGCACGGTAACACGCCCAGCTCCACGCCTCCGCAACCCATCAACATTGAGGTATGGACCGAGCAGGCTACTCAGTCGCTCGATACGGCCTCCCTTGTCTCGCCAGGTGGCGTACACGGCAGATCTGTCTCCCTTGCCATTAATCTTGACGAGAAGGCCGCCTTGAAGCGAGACCATCATGCCGACGATACCTCATCGACCTACCGTCCACGACGCGAGCCGCTTCGTCGCGACAGCCTGAATCGTCGCGAAGCCCTTCTCAAAGGCAAGGAAGGGAGTCGCCGACGGACGCGGTGGGAGAACGGTTCGTATCAGACACAAGCAAATGTGATGCGGATCGTTCATTGACGATCTTGGGCCTTCTAGATCGTCTGCTGAACAACCCGTGGGCACAACCGCCGTTGGCGAGCGATTGGGAAGTCCATCCTACATATCCCAAGCACACAGTCCCCTACTATCTCGCGCCGCTATGGGACCAAGACATGGCCGCGCGCGCCGGTGCCGAAAAGCAGAAGCGTGTGGCCGCGCGCAAGCAGGCTCAAGCGTCGGACGAGAGTGCGGGAAAGATCCCTCGGGAATTGAGAGAGAAGCTGAAGAAAGCGAAAGCCGCGAGGGGGTTGCTGAAGGACTTGGAAGAGCAGGTGAGGGTTTTCGTGAAGAGCTGGGAAGATTCTAGCAAGAAAGAGGCGAAAGCAGAAAACCCTGAGATCGATTCTGAAGATGAGGAGATTGTCTTCGTTGGGAGGAACGGGCAGATGAGTGATATGCCTCCCTCACCCAAGTCCAAGGACCGCAAAAAGGAAGACGAGATTGAAAGGGATCGGTTGGTGTTTGATAGTCTAGCCAATGATCAGGGCGCGAGCTTTGGGTACGTAATTCATATCTCCTTGTCACTGCTTTTCGTGCTGATAGACCCAGACGCTGGTTGGTTCACTCAATCGCTTCTTACTACGGTCTACATACCTGGTCGGTCACGGTGGGAGACCCGGCACGACGGGAAGCCTATGTGGGTATCCCATCCACCCTGGGAACCGGGAGACCACCATCACCAGTGCTACGAGCTCGTCCCTTGTGGGGCATGGTTTGATCATCTAGTCTCTCATGGGCCGAGGGCCGATTCTGCATTACCTTTCCTTTTGTACACTGAAGCATTCTCGAACTGCTGCGACTCTGTAATGGCTATATATATTGGTGTGTCTACTCGGGAGCGCACATTGGTTTACCTTCATGCTAGCATTTCAAGCATCATAATATAAGCCCTCAGGAGGCCTTCTAGCTATGACCTTTCGAGCTATACAGATAGGCAACGATATCGAGGTCTCAGGACATTATTGCAAAGCATATATACCCGAACTTGCAATGGATAGTCCGATTTCTGATTGATGCTATATGCATCTCAGTATTACTTCGGTTCTCGCGAGACATTGATCTACCTCCCGAACCGCTTTATCTCTAGATACCTAAGTGGTGGAAAGACGATGAGAGTAAAAGCCGCACCGAGCCAAATACCGATGTCACCGCCAGTCCCAGCACCGACACGCGTGGCCACCGGGCCTACGAACCATACCTGGTCCATCCCTATGATCGCGCCAGCCCACCCAACCAGGAAAGCAAATAGTGCAGCCAATCCAAGGGGCAGATACTTCTGATCTTCCCACTTCGTCCAATCGAAGCCAATGTTTCTCCTAAAGATAAGATGTTCCTCGAGGACGATCGAGACGAAAATCATGAGCCAATACCCCATCAGCGCCAAGAAATTCTGAAAGATGGCGAACAGGTGGTCGCGGCCTGCGATAGCGCAAACAAAATAGATGGTGACGACCACACACACCCAGAGGTAACGGGGGATGGCCTTCCCATACCGACCGAGTACTTGACAGCCAAGGGCTGCCGCATAAGTACCTGGAACATTGTTCGAGATAACGCCTAGGGCAACAACTACGCCGCAGAATTTGCCAAAGCCGCCTAGAGGACCGAATCCTTCCACGATCAAGGCGCCGGACGAAATAGCGAAGGCGTCGGACCATGCCAACGTATTTGCAACACCGGATGCGAGGCTCACGCCTATTAGAGTGACGAAGACGAATGATAGAGTCAGGCCCGTCAGGGTCATGAAGAAGGTTAAGCGCCTGTTGGTTGATTCGGGATAGTAAACATAAAAGTCTGAACCAGCAGCTGCCCACGAAAGGGGAACCGAGAGACACAGGGAGAAGAAAGAGAGGCGGTGGGCGTCGATTTCGGTAGATGTACCCGTGGATTTGAGGGAGGTGTTGACATAAGGACTGGCTTCACCAGCGAGGATCAAGAGAACAACGACTTGAGGAATCCAGGAGTAGCGTTCGTATGTATGGAAAATCGCCATACCAAATACAGCCACTATCCAGCTGATTAAGGCAACAATGATGATACCGACGATGATAGTCATGCTGCCCCCACTGACGGCAGACAAGATTTGGCCACTGATGATGCAAGCGATGGTGCCGTAGCCGACCATAAGAACCTGTCAATCTCCTAGTAAGCTTTTGACGCATTCCTGCAAGAAGAGTGCAGTTTGAGTCAAGGTCCGAAAAGTGAAATTTTCTGGGACGTTCATCAAGTCTCACAAGCATATCGATTTGCGGTGGGATCAAACAAAGAACGAAACGAACCATGTTCAAGAAACAGGCAATCTTGGTGGGCCAATATCCCATGAAGTATCGAGCACAGATCTGATCCGTTAGCCATTGACTGCCGGCAAGCAAATTACTTAGAGTAGGGAAAGTCGCACCATGGTTCGGTTGCCACTCTGCGCGCCCCAAATACTCATATACGCCGTAGGAATGGATCCCACAAAGCTACCAAACGTTGCCATCATGGCACTATCCACGAATCCCAGATTGAAGAGCAGTGGACCAAGCATGCCGACGGCGAGATTATTGGCAACCACGTTCGCACCGAACCAAACCATCGCCATCTGGGCATACCCAAGGTTTGATGAAGCTTGTCGCTCTTCTGGCAGAACTCGCACGATACCGCGTGCCTCGAGGCCGGCAAGACCTTCGATCCTGGCATTCCATCTTTGAAACTTGGTCGGGACAGAAATGTGAGTAGTGCGTTGAGCGGTCGTAGATGCAGCCTCGAAGGTGCTCTTCTCGTCAAGCTTGCTGCCGGTCAACACATCGGTGGTTGCGCCCGATTTCTCCAAGTCAGCGGGACGGAGCTCGTTTGAGAGCATGCCGATCAGTGAGCAAATCTCGTTCTTTGCCTTGCGACAGTACCTCCGTATAGGACTGAAGATTGTAGACTCATGAGAGATCCCTGGAGACTCATGGCGAAGTATGAAGGATTCTGGCAGCATAAGCTTGCTGAGCCAACTAATCGAAGGTTTGACTCGTCAACTGAGCTTCATGCAATATCTAGGCTAGCACGTGGCTAGTTGCGAGGAAGTGCATGGGCTAGATGCGGATGCCCAATGGGACTTTCGTCACCAAGCAGGTAGAGTTGCTAGCACTGTTTGACATTGTGGGGTGAATGGTGCGGCTCGTCGTTCACTCTTGGACATCTTGTGAGATCCATGGAGATAGAGGAACAGTCCGATCGTAGTGTGCCCCACCCCGAAGGCCAGAGGCGGTGATTGATCGCTGTTTATCTGAATATATTATCGTCTCGACGAGCTAAGACTTTCTTGCCCGACTGTCATTGGAGCTGATCAAAACGTAAGAGACTGCAGCGAAGGTTCGCAACTCTCCTCCAAGCCCCAATACAAAGAAGAACTACCACTGTCGCCAGTGCCTTCGAAGGGAAAAACCTGTTATGGTGGTGCAAAGGGCGGCGTTGGGTTCGCCCTTGTAAGACTCGTCCATGCCGTGTAGATTTACCGGTGTTCGCCATTCTCCAAAAGGCTTACCCCTATTTGCCTAAATCTGCTCGTTTTGCGGAACTGAAAGTTGCGCGCACCACGAGAATGTCAGAAAGTCTTCTTCTTATTACTACGCAACAACCACGCGTTGGTATAACTCCAAACTCTCGCGGTATCTTAAAAACATGATAAATAAGATATCTGCTAGGTCTTATAAGCTCCTGGGGCCTAGTTCCCATGCAAAATCCAAGCTGTAGGCAAATCACTATCCCTCGTGCCCCGCTATCAGAACTTACCTCGGCTAGAAAGTTGGCTCCATGAAGAGACGGATTTCTTACTACTATAGAGTCCTACTATATAACCACCTAGAATAATTACATGCAAATCCTAGGGCTTTATAAGTATACATCAAGGATGACACTAGACAGATTTGAAGTTATACTAAGGCGTGGTTGTTGCGTAGTAATAAGAAGGAGACTTTCTAACATTCTCGTAGTGCGCGCGACTTTCAGTTCCGCAAAACGAGCAGATTTAGGCAAATAGGGGTAACGTACTTTCTAAGGCCCTGCCGAAATCCCCAAGAAACGCGTGTCCGCGTGCACGCTGGATGTACAAATTATAGAGAGCTCCACTTTGAGTCCGATGACAGCCATGACAAAGTCGCAGGATCCTGTCCCAGCCAATGATACGATGCCCTCTTCACGGCACGAAGAGCATCAATACCTCGACCTCATCCGCAACATCCTGCAGAATGGTGAACACCGCCCAGACAGGTAACCAGGACTAGTCACCACGCCGACATGATATCAGACTCATATGTTCCAGGACAGGAACAGGCACACTGTCCCTATTCGCTCCTCCGCCTCTCCGCTTCTCACTGTCACGTCCCTCCCTTGACCCTTCACATCCACCAACGCCCATCCTTCCCCTCTTAACCACCAAACGCGTCTTCATCCGCGCCGTCATCGCCGAACTCCTCTGGTTCATTTCCGGCTCCACGTCCAGCCTTCCCCTCTCCGAAGCCGGCGTAAAGATCTGGGATGGCAACGGCAGCCGAGAATATCTCGACAGCGTCGGCCTTTCCCATCGCGAAGTGGGCGATTTAGGTCCGGTATATGGGTTCCAGTGGAGACATTTCGGAGCAAAGTATGTCGATGCCAAGGCGAACTATGAGGGACAAGGGGTGGATCAATTGGCCGAAGTTATACAGAAATTGAAGCATAAGCCCTATGATCGAAGGATTATTCTGAGCGCGTGGAATCCGGCGGATTTGGGAAAGATGGCGTTACCGCCTTGCCATATGTTTTGTCAATTCTATGTCTCGTTTCCCAAGACTGTCCGTACGGCGCAAGATGGTGAGAGCGCTGCTGCACATGCCAATGGAGACTCTGGAGTACATACAAATCGTGACGCGGCGACGAAGGCACGTGGAGTGCTTTCGTGCCAGCTATACCAACGGTCCTGTGACATGGGACTGGGTGTCCCTTTCAACATCGCTTCTTACGCCCTTTTGACACACATGCTGGCCAACGTGTGTGATCTGACGCCTGGGACATTCATACATACGATGGGGGATTGTCATGTTTATCTCGATCATGTGGAGGCACTGAAAATCCAATTGGGAAGGGAACCACGAGACTTCCCGGAATTGCATATATTGGACCACCACGACGGGAATATAGATGGGTGGAAGGCTGATGATTTCGAGATCAAGGGATATAAACCGCACGCGAGTATTCCCATGAAGATGAGTGTATGATGTGCATGTATAACATTGATAAGGTGAAAGAAGGTGTACTGTCCCAAGTTGTCCATATCTTGTAAGATAGTTATGATTGTCCACTGGACCTCTAAATAACCTTATAATCGCGCCGTTTAGGGTATCCTCCGGCGCCATCGCTATATTCAGGTAAAGAGAAACCGGAATTATCCACGTTCAAGGGGCGGAACCCACGCCCCTCAGCAAGACGATGGTGTTCCCACTCACGCACACATCCCCAGCCTTCTCCGCAAATCCCAGTAATCGTCCAGCCTCCACATGGAAGACCCTCAGCATCTCCTCTTCACCACCCCCATGATTGTTCAGGTTCTCCACCTGCAGATTCTTTGCCGCTGCATCCAACATCCTCCCAACGGACCAGTCCTTGTTATACCAGAACTCGCCTTTGGGCAGCTTGCTGCTTGTCGTGTTCGCTTCGGCTTCCACATACAGATATATACGTTTCTCGGTAGGCACATTTGCATCGCCCTTGGCTGTTCGCTTCAAGGCATTGACCGCTAGCATCCGGCTGGCTGCTGTAGAAGGCTTGGGTTTGGGGAGGACGGCAGCTTGTTTCTCCTTGCCCCACATTCGTAACCGACCGAGAGCCGCCTTTGCCTTCTCCGCTTGTGTAGGACCGGACGATTGCCGTGCCCCAAGCGGTAGGAGCGTAGTACAGTCATGATCCTCTTTCAACCGATGTTTAAGACAGTATTGCCGGTTACAAGTCGGACAGCCCACACCGACAGAGCTGAGTGTGTTTATATAGGTCTTGCAGCTTGGATGTGAGCACTGCGTCGCACTTGACACCGTAGGTTTTCCAGCGCTCGGAGCATTGTTCGTAGGAGTCAGCGCAGCAGCTTTCCGCCGCGCCGCCGCCCACTCCCCTGCTCTTGGACACTTATGGGTGGTCTCGGTTCGGTGGTCAAGGCAATAGGTCCGTTTGCAGGATTCGCAGCGGAAGGGTAGGAAATCAAGCTGGTTGCAGTAGATGTACTCGCAATGGGAGCCGATGGAGTCGATGTCTTTGTCCATCGTTGTGAAGGTTTGGGGTTCTAGAGGCCCGGGGGAGGTGGATGAGGAAGCCATGGTAAATAGCTTCCGAATCTATATCAGCTGTTCGTGTTTGCCGCCCTGCAGGCAGCGGGATTCGTCAGCTCGCTGCCATAGAGATATAATTTAGGCTTTGGTAATCAGAGTGTCGAGGAACATACTAGAAGGTATTCGGTATGTAGCACCGGAATCGGTAACCAGGCGAACTTTTGTTATGTAGTTTTATGGCAAGGCTTTGTGTTGCGCCCTTCTAATTTTATCCTCTAGCCCGATTATCTCCCCTGAGCATCTTGTATGTTAGTAGATCGTATCTGGCATGAATAGTAGAGATAACGCACTCTTCTTCCTGTTCTTGATTTCATCCGTCTCAAGCTTCACCCACAACCAGTAGAATGCTTGATAAGTGAATATAGCTCCGAAGAACACCTTGGCGACTGGACGACTAAAGGCTTTGTAGAAACCCACCTTGTCACATTCAGATGGGCTTATCAGGAGATCAGAAAACCGAGGCCTACATGTGGGGATACGGGTTTCGAAGGCTTTTCCATCTAGAAGACTGTGGTCATTAGAGGAAATGGCGAACGTGGTGGATAGTTGTAGTTGAAAGTCCACATTGATTCATAGAATACCTCAAATTACATCGATACCTCGGCGGTCAGCTAGGCGACCAGCCCCGGCCGCCCCGGGCCGGCCAAGAGCCATTTGCCTTTGCCTTTACCGACTATAAACCGCGCACTACAAACATCAATATCTGTAAGCTAATTTCCTTAGATCATCGATATACATAATGTGCTTGTACAATTTCTTTCTCGTCTAGTCTAGTCCTTACAGACCTACACTCCTTATGACAACAGTAAAGCAGCGGCTGCTCTCCTATTTAAGGCGCTTTTGGATCTTTGTTTGGAATCTTGTCTTCATTTACCACAATAGCGCCCTCTATGAGATAGCAAACATTTGGAAAATGCGCCATAATCCTCCAATGCATTAGAAACTTACTCCACCTATCTTCACCTGATGGCACCCAAACCGTTTCCTTTTCCAATAGGTATTGGAGTTGACGTGTGCAAGATCAGCCGCATAGCGGCTTTTCTACGGCAAGATGATCTTCGAAATCGTTGGGCTCGACGAGTCTTCACTCGGTTGGAATGGAAGGGGCTTTGTAGGAGGTGCCAGCAAGCCAACATGTTGGGAGAACCGATCAGCCTAGCGAGACAGGAGATGCAGAATAGAGAAGAATCCGAAGAGAAGCCTGGAAGTGATGTTTGGACATTGCCAAAGCTCTCCGAGCATTCAATAGTACTTGGAAACGACGATAAATCGGAATATTGGTCTGCAATTGCCGACGGCAGGTCGAAATTGGGAAGGCTGGCACGTTATCTCGCGGGCAGGTTAGTTTCCGTATTTGATTCGTCCCAGTTTAACGTCTTGCCTTGTTCATGGTTGTAGATGGGCTGCAAAGGAAGCAGCAATAAAGGCACATAGCCATCGACGACTATACATGCAAGACGTTTCTATTGTCGAGTCGCGCAACGGTGAGAAACCGATGGCATTGATAGATCCAGTATGTGATGCAATTCAGATGGACGAGCGAGTAGCAATCATAAGGGGTTTGCGGGGATTTGGTCCCCAAAGTCAAGGGTTTCCTAAGGGGCCTCTGATTGATAGAGAAGAGCATGATTCGGTGCAGGTGGCCCGGAGTACAGGCAAATACTTCAACAGACGCCGCAAAATCAAGGAGAGTGAGAGGCAAATTGCTGACATCAGCATAAGCCACGACGGCGAGTACGCTGTAGCAAGTTGCATGGCTTATGATCCACCTGGTTACTCTCCTGAGGGGCGACGAACAGTTGATGATGGGCAGGGGCCTGCGATACACGAACCACAATGGGGTGACGAAGGTTGGTTCGATCCTGACTACATCGCGAAGGATGGAGGGCGGAGAGATAAGTCGGTGAACGACTTGCTAGGAGCAGCAGAGCTGCCGGTGGAGAAGGAGAACTATGGGAACGCTTTGTAGAAAGCACTACTAGAAGATACCATGACAGCCAATATATGCATCTGTTGTCTCCTGTCATAATAGGATGAGAGGTGCGAAGATGTGCTAGGAGAAGCTGCCATTATGACCGAAGTACTGGAGAAGAAGGCCGGAAAATTGGGATATGCGCTGTCTCGATTTAGAAGTTGCACAAAGTAGGCACCTCCTGTTGTACAATGCTACTCTTTGCGGCTCAGACCGGACTGCTCATATGGTATCGCCGGTCCTCTCCTCCAAGACTCTCTACGACTGCGTTAATGGGTCTTCCTTGCGTTCTGCTGTGGCCATGGCTTCCCAACATTGAACAAGTCTCAGCTCGTAATCATTGGAGAACAATGGCGTGCCTGGGGAGGTTTTCGCAAATAGTTATGTATTGTAATAGTACCATCTCGAGCATGAATTGAAAGGGGTGCGGCCATCCACTATGACGGGCTTGGGTCTACATTTGCTGACCGAAAGTCCAGGTGTTGGCGCAATGGTAGCGCGTGTCTCTCCTACGGGCACGCCCAAGACAAGGTTGAGGTGTGCAAATACATTTCAACTTTTTCTTTCCGATCTAAACTTACACATTACTAGGGTTCGAGTCCCTTGCTCCTCGATTCATTTTTCTTTTTCTAATCTTGTTGGTCGCAGTTCGTGTTTGCGGTAAATTTCATAAGAAAGTTGGTTCGCTTTCCATCGGCGCTGGCTAAATGATGGAGCTTGTGTAGTTCATTGCAGTGTGGGAGGTGTTATGCCAGACGTTGAATCCTCACCTCTACTGGTTCATAGTAACGTCGCTTTACAATTTCGAGCTGTCGCAATAGACTTTGGACAAAGAGCGTACGCTCGGTCGAAAGAGACATATCGGTGCTAATTACGGGTCTGCAGCTTATCAACTTGCAAATCCGCATTCCACATCGTGGTCCTGTCAACGCTGTCGGTTTTCTTCCAAATACCGTCAACTTACACGATTCAGGCCGATGCCTTTTTCCCATCACAGCCACAGTGGCCAATTCTGTGGTCACGCGGAGGATAGACTTGAGGAGATCGTGCAAACAGCTATAGGGAAGAAATTGGAAGTCTTCGCGTTGACGGAGCACATGCCTCGGGATGAGGATGATTTCTACCCCGAAGAGGTTTTCCTGACTTACACATTGATCCAAGCATGAGTTGACGGACCAATTAGAGCGAAACCCATACTACAGCCACACTTGCCAAGTTGTTTGCGGATTACTCCCAGGAGGCCTTACGATTGCAGTCGTTATACGCCTCCGATATCAAGCTGCTCATTGGCACTGAGGTTGATTGGATTCGATCTTCCTCCAAGGAATTCATCCATACATTGTTAGACGGTTACCGATTTGATCTCTTCATCGGATCTGTGCATCATGTTCATACCGTCCCCATTGACTTCGACCGCAATATGTATCTTAGAGCGCGCGAAATAGCTGGAGGTACAGATGAACGGCTTTTCGAAGACTACTTCGATTTGCAGCTTGATATGCTGCAAGCATTGAAGCCTCCAATCGTTGGCCACTTTGACTTGATTAGACTGCTTAGCGATGCCCAGAACGCATCACTCAAACGATGGGATGGTGTCTGGCAAAAAGCTCTTAGGAACCTTGACTTCATCGCGGAATATGGGGGTATTATTGAACTTAACTCGGCAGCATTGAGGAAGGGAATGGAGGAACCATATCCTCAAGCAGATATCTGTAAGGTAGGCTAAGATGATCTCATGATATTGATCCCGCTTCTGATCGAGAAACACGGCTCATCATGTTCATAGGCCTTCATGACTCGAGGTGGACAATTCACCCTGTCCGACGACAGCCATGGCATAAAACAAGTCGGTACCAACTATCCAAGGTTATTGATGTTCATTGAAAAGGTTGAGATCTCCCCTGTAATCTTCTTCGGAAAGGGGTCGCCTACAAAAGACGAACGATTCCCTGGCATTACAACAAAGGCCGTCAGCCTTGCAAAACTTAGGGCGCATCCAATCTTTGCCTGACTTAATCTGCTAGTCTATATCTCTTTGGTGAAATTACTCTTGGAGTGGAACAAAACCTGCCAGAAGTTTCATGCATGACCAAAAGCGGTAAGCTTGACGATACAGGGTTTATGAATGGGCATCGAAGAGTCAAGCCGGGCCTCGACCGACTCACGATAGTTTCATCGAGTTGAATAAGAGTATGACAGGTACCTGCAGCCAGCACGCCATCAGGTCAGCCAGCAGTCCATTCACTTTACCCCACGCTGCCCATCGGTGCAGTTCCTTGCGGATGCTCGCTTAACGCTGGCGATCAGTTCAACGGTCTTGCATGAAAAGGGATATCTTGACTGATAAGATACAGACACTTTTCTGATTTGCTCTAGTGTGGGGGTACACAGTAATTGCATTGATCTCTACATGATGGGAACACCCATATCCCAGATGTGCCAACACATCTGGCAGGCTCATCGATTCGAAAGCGGTAGCGACAGTGCCGAGCTCTCAGCCAATGATGCATGACTGACATGGATCACGCATCGAGAGCCTGCCAAATTGGATAGGCATCTCCGAATTTGGCCAAAATGTGCTTGGTGGACGCGCATATGGCGGAAGGACTCGACCGTGCAGCATGACTGCAGGAGTAGTAAATGCATATAGAACGTTTCAAAGTCAAACAGAGTTCGAGGAGACGCAACATTGAATGTCACCTTTGCACTGGCTCAAATGGCATTCAACATGATGATATGTCAGCAATGCACGAAGCACTCCGTAGCCCTGACCTGTCTCCCGACGGCGTTGTTATCTGACTCTGGGAGGAGCATGGCACCATGGTTCATGAATACCGCCCATGGAGAAGAGGCTCGAGACCAAATCATCAGAGCTACGTTCGCCACTGAGTTGTCAGCCTGTAGATCACTGCACAGGGATAATTTTCTGACTTTGGGTTCTTGACACATGTTGTTGGCAATTTTCTCCTCACCACCCATGTTCAGCGGCATCGTGTTCATTCCCATGCGACCATCCTCCCTTCCCAGAGGCCCGAGGAGACCAAGCAAAAGCTATTCGTCATAGAAAAGGTGCATCTTAACCGTCTTCAGCATGAGCCTCCTCTAGCTTCAAGACGAAGTGGGATACTCTGAGCTTACTTATCGTTTCCTCCACCAAGTTTCAACGACCTACCTCATTCTTCTGGCCTTGGCTCCCCACTACTCCGGAACCGCATACCGCTCCCAGAGCTCTTTCCAGCCTCTCGAGCTGTGGGATCAATGCCTATGAGACTTGCATATGCCTCAATATGGACTCGACCGCCGACGGCCCTTGTTACGGCCAATATCTGGGATGAACAGCAGGGGCTCTCGGGCCACCAATTGGCTTGTTGGGCTCAATGTGAATGGAGCCATTCCTAAAGCCGGTCATATCGACTTTCCCGTACAAGGAAATTCATCTTTTGTCTCCGAGGTTGCACACGAAATTTTCCCCACTCTTTTCCTCGAGGGTGATCCAAACCTACACGCTCCAACTACTCAAGTCAGGATTATGCATTCCAGAGGAACTCCCTAGTCTCTCTTCTTTCTTTCCTTCAGTACCGAGCCTCCAGTCAAAACAATTCTATCAGGTCAACCATATTCTAGGTCATACCTAGTACATTCAAATTCACCCAGATTTCACTGGACAATCTTCAACCTTCAACTTGCCTCTCTCGCTACATAACTAGCTCTACAGCCAGTCTCACCATTAGCAACAATGGGAGTCACTAGGAAGATCGTCACCAAGGGCAATGGCACTGACAAGCCCAAGGCTGGGGATGAAGTCACCATCGAATACACAGGCAACCTTTACGACGAGTCGAAGGGAGCGAAGGATGACTTTCGAGGCAAGCAGTGTGTACCCCCACGCCAACGCTGTAGTCCACTGGCGGATATCTAAGCGGCATGCTGACCAGTGTCCACCTACCGTTAGGTTCGACTCCTCCAAAGGCCGTGGAGACTTCAAGACTCAGATCGGCGTGGGCAAAGTCATTAAGGGTATGACGAAACTACAATAACCCCCAGGGTCAATGATTGACACACACAAGGCTGGGATGAGGGCGTTACGGAGATGAGCCTTGGGGAGAAGGCCATCTTGACCATCTCGAGGTACGTATGTCTTGATATCCGAGCATGTGCAGCGTTTGTTCGCACGCTCGTTCCCATGGCTGTTGATCAATGTTGATATAAATGACTGACATTCCCACGCAAATAGCGACTATGCATACGGCTCCAAGTAAGGTTACACAATTCTTCCTCCATTGCATTCGGGCTCTGGGGATGAATACGCCCTGTCACCACACTCCTTCTACCTGCAGGATGGACTGATTCTATCATCCTACACAGCGGCTTCCCAGGTCTGATCCCAGCAAATTCCACCCTAGTCTTGTAAGTCGAGGTCCCTTTTTCCTTTCAAGCTAATTCAATCCTCTGCAACGACGCTGTAAAATTCACAAACATCACTCAAGATATACTACATTGCCGATTGGCCTCTAATATACGTCCATATCGATATTGAAACACCCAGCAGCTAACCAATTCATGGTGACACGTTAGTGAGGTCCAGCTCAAAGGTATCAACGGCAAGAAAATTTAGTACTGCCGGATCCAGTATAGCAGGACCAACCAACCCGAATGACGCCGCAGGGTGCTCGATTTGGCGAGATACACATACGATACAGACGGCATACTTTATGACTATCCTTCCGAGGCTCAGAATGACTACAGGTTTTCCTCTCAAAAGATGGCTGGCAAGCTGGGTTAAGACAGCAAAATAGAAGTTCACTGGACGGTATCAGATCAATCCTACAATACATACAGAACCACGTGCCGGGCTTGTGAACCCTCCACATGCTAGCACGCCATTTGCACCCACCTTTCTCGACCATCACAACCTTCGCGGAGCGCGCAAGACACGCTTGATACACTCAATCCTCTCACATCGCCACCCATACTCTTTTTGACCCATTCCCGTGGATCCTACCACTCCAGCTCCACAAGATCCTGAACCTCATGCCCGCCTCGACCCTCTCAAATACGCGTCCGTCCATACCCAGCCACCATCAGAAAATTTCCCCCAAACCCACAACGACATACTCGAGAACTCGCTACAGTCCTCTGACCCCCTACTCTCCCAACACAATCCCCATACTCTCCCACAACAATCCCCGTCCCTCTTCTCACATTCCAATACTCCGCCTCCCATCTCATCCATCTAATTCCTCCCCAGATCCAAACCCAACCGCACCTAATAACCCCCCTTATAACCATATCCCCATCATACTCAACATCCCCTCCAAGGCAACTAACCCATCAAACCATCACTCAAACCACTCTTCCCTCGCCAATTCCATCCCCAACAGCATCCCCAAATGAAGCACTATAATGCAAGCCCCAAAAAGCTGTCCATATATCTCCTCAAACAATCACGAAACTCACACTTAACTCACCACCCCCAACCCTCATCATTCCCCACAACAATATCCCCACCCCCTCTTCATCCACCCCGGGCATTAGATCATAGTCCAATATCAAGTATCAACAGCATCCATCCATCGACATCGTCCAAAACTTTCAACCGTGCCCGATCACCACACTCAACTCACAACTCACAACTTCCCCCTGAATCCCATCCCCCATTCCCCCTCCGCCACCTACCCTCCCCCATAATCCTAATCCCAATTACAAACCCAACACCCCATCACCCCCATCGCCTCTTCTTTATCTACACAAATCCCTCACATCAGAGTCTATTCATCGATCAAGTATCAACAGCATCTATAACCCTCGTCTAAAACCTTTACTATGCTAGGTTACCATACTCACAACCTACAACCCACAACCCATAACTCACTATAAGTACTTACAACTCATAATAATATATGACTTCTAATCCATAACCTATACTAAACCTATAACCTAGAACCTATAACTCACAACTCACAACCTCCCCCTGAATTCCCCCCCCTCCGCCACCCACCACTACCCATACCAACATACTAAACCTATCACATCACCCACCCCCATCCTCCTCTTTATCCACCCTGAGCATCAGGTTCATGATTTTAAGATAAGGATTAACAGCATCCATCCATCAACCTCGTCCAAAACCTTTACTATGCTGGATTACCATACTTATAACCCACAACCCACCACCCACCACCCACCACCCACAACCCACAACCCACAACTCACCACCCCATCCCCCATCCCCCATCCCCCATCCTCCCCTCCGCCCTCCCAACAACCCACCCTTCCCCATCAACATCGCCCCCATCATCGCCCCCATCGCCCCCTATAAAAACCCACCCTTCCCTATAATCCCAATCCCAATCCCAATGAACAAACCCCATCACCACCTCTTCATCCACACACAACTCTCCTCCGCCCCCTCTCCTCCGCCCCCTCCCATCCCATCCCCCATCCTCCCACCCCCTCCCAAAAAACCCACCCTTCCCTACCGTAAACCCCATGATATACCATAATCCAAACCCCATCATCGCCCCCCTCATCCCTACTTTAACTTCCATCGCCATCCACACAAACCCATCCACATCACCTCAAACCACATTCATTCATTCATTCATTCATCAAATCAAATACTAACACCATCCACATCCACATCCACATCCACATCCTCCTCCCCCTGCTACCGACTTCATCCATGTCCGTACAAAAAGCTCCTTCATTCGAAACAGAAACAATGGGCGAATGGAATCGGTACGACACTCAGATAACGTATCATAGTGGTGGTTAAGTGAGATGTGGAGAGAGAGAGCATCATAAGTCGTACAGACAAAAGTAGACGCAGCAAAGTCACAAGTCTACACATCACCACGTCACATCACAGACCAGACAGACAAGAAGCCGATCACTTTTTTCAAATTATTTAAAAATTCCAAAGGCCGCCCTAGTATCGATCGATCGATCAACCGAACATATCTGAATGTCCTTCCTTTCACTCTTCCCAGCTCGCTTTGGCCTAGGCCCCCTAATATGACAAAGGAAAGATGCCAGGTGGTCCACATGTCAAGACGTAAGTATACAAAAAAGGGAAGAGAGAAGGGGGCCGATAATCCTCGCCTCTCCCTCTCCCTCAGATCTCCTCTTTCAAATCTCCAAGCCTCCCTCGCCCTTTCTGCTTTCCTTCAATGTGGAAAGAATGCATCACTAGCGTGCGCTGGGGGGGAATATAAATAAATGCAACCGAATGTTAAGAAGATCTAGCCGTAGATCCAACGCCAGGTGAAGAAGATGGTGGTTCGGTGACGGGGTATATGGGCGGTATGACATCGTTTCCCAGACCTCCAGTCAGATTATGTAGTTGATATGGTACAGGATTCTCCGTAGGCATTCGTTCAATTCCCTGAGACATGGATCAGCATTTCCCTTCATAAAACGACCCTTGAAAGAGGAGAGAATTCAAACAGGGCGAACTTACAACCGAGGCTATTTTCTGCCATCACAGGCGCGCTGATTTGCTGCCTGCCGGTCGACCCACTCCTCCCACTCCCCCTGCTACCTGCTCGTCCAGCATTGTCGTGGTATGGACTGGGACTCCGGTGATCTCCCATACCTCCACTCATCAGGGCTGCTCCAGCGCCTGCGTCAGGTCCAACGTGTGACATTACTGGCGAGCTGAACATGCTCGGTGATCGTAGATGTGATTGCCTCCTCTTTTTGTACCTCCTGGCGACGAAGAACATAGCAGCACCATACACAGCTGCACCGCATGCGACACCGACGCCAATTCCAACGGACGAGGCTCGTACCGGGTTCGAGCTGCCAATACCTCCACCAACGGGTGCTCCACCGTCATTCATGGTTGCAGTCGATGAAGGCGAAGCCCCGGACACACTCGAGCCACCGTCAGTCCGGTTGTCTGCCGCTATGGGAAGTGAGATGTTAATCATCGACAGCAGGGTATTGGTGCTGTTGTCAGGAGTGCGGTAGAATTTGGAGGTTGGCGTATGTACGAGGAGACCCAAGGCATCAACTTGGCTGCGGGGCACAAAGGCAAGGGCGAGAGTGGTGACATAGTGGCGGTCAGGTCTTGTGTCAAAAGCGCGAAGAGTTTGCATTGTTACATTCGCGATATCGATCTGCAGACCAAACGCAATACCCATAGGAAGGTATTTGAAGATCTGCTTTTGTGAATCGTCATGTTGCAAGACAAACTCGTAGTTCAGAGGGTACAAGAAACCTATCTGTATCAACTCGGTGTCAACTGGCTGCTTCACAACGCCGTTCGGTGGATAGAGAATCAAAGGCCAAGTTGTCGGAAGGCTAGTTGATGCATAGCTTGAAGTCTGAGACGGTGGCATCGACGATGAGTATGCGAGAATACTTGTGGGCACAGTCTGTATTGTAGCAGTATCGTAAGAAGCTGGCTGCTGGGTGATGGGCCCATTGGCAGAGGTTGGGTAGTGTTGGCCGGGCACCTGTGCTGACGATGTTCCAGCGGCACTAGGGGGTCCAGTAACTGTACCAGTAACGGGAGCGGGAGCTGAAAGTGCAGTTTGAGATGTAAAGGTACCAGAACTATTAGGTTGAGTAGTGCCACCTGTTGCTTGGCTGCTTTCGGCAATGGGTGTAATGATCCCTGACGCTTTGTCCGAACCTGAGCCAGGACTAGCTGAGATGAGAGAGCCGGAAGCTGGAGTTGCTGTTGGAGCAGATGCATGAATCGGGACGACGGAGCCCCCTGACAATGTTGAGGACCCTGTGACTTGACCAGCCGTAATTGGAAGAGCAACGCCGTTACTATTGGTGGTAGATCCTATTATAATCGGGGAGCTGGCAGAGCCTGCTGTTGGTGTTGCAGCAATAAGCGGAATGACAGAGCCCCCTGATACTGTTGCTGATCCTGTTGTTTGACCAGCTGTAATGGGAAGAGCAGCGCCGTTACTGTTCGTAGCAGATCCTACGACAATCGGTGAGGTGCCTGAGCCTGCTGTAGAGGTTACAGCATTGAGAGGAATGACAGATCCCCCAGACACCGTTGCTGATCCCGATACTTGACCCGTTGTTATCGGAAGGACTTCACCTTTGCTGTTGGAAACGGACCCTACTATGGCGGGTGGGGTGCTAGTAGGTACAACATTGGAGACTGAAGCAGTTGCGATTCCCGAAGTGCCACTCTCTCCATTGGCTAGTGCGAGTGAGCCTGTCTTGCTGGCGCCAGTACTACCAGAGGCAGACGTTTGCGCCGATAGGACGACTCCGTTGGAATTAGCAGGCGAAGTTTGGGGCTGGGCACCAGAGCTTTGTAGTGTGTTGGATATTGCTGATTCTATTACAGATGACCCATGTGAGCCAGACGATGGCGAATTGAGACCGGCATGTAGTGAAGATGTGGCTGGTATTGGGAGACTGGATGCTACGACACCCAAGGTATCAGAGAATGGATGCGGTGACTTCGATTCATCCGACTGTGATGGTACTCCTGAGGACAGAATCGTAGCTGTAGGGTTCTGGTTGACGCTTCCTCTCGACGGAGTCACGGAGGCTGAAATGATTGGTGGCAGCGCTGTGTCCGAGACTGTAGCTGCGGGACGCTTTGGACCGCTCTCAGTCACTGACGCTGCCGATGCAACTCCTGATACTCCGCCATGCGTTGCCACTGTATCTGACACCAACGGACTCGATATGACAGTCCCACCCGGTGAATTGACGGAGGCCACTGGGGCGACTCCTGATGCTGAGGTGATTGGTACGACACTTCCACCTGGTGAGGTAGTTGAGCCTCCCGAAACGGCTGTAGATGCTAAGGGGCTTATGCCGACACTTTCAACAGGCAAAATACGTGAAGCGGCTGGAACATCAGCTGATGTCGACGGGTGCAGTACTGCACTTCCACCTGGCGTGGTGTTCGAGATTGCAGAATTGACTGCGGACGCGGATGGGCTTGGTACAACGTTACCACCGGGTAAAGTAGTTGAAGGAACTGGGACGATCGGGACTGCTCCAGATGACTGTGCTTGGGATCCAGTCTGCTCCGATACACCGGTCTGCTTCCCTGTTGCCACACTTTGTTGCGCTGAATGTGACACTGCTCCTATAACAGACGATGCTGTTGGCACAACAACCCCGTTTGGTAGCATTGAAGAGCCAGGACCAACGGTCTTTTGAAGGGCATCGGTCAGTGCGCTATACAATGCGGAGCCTGTAGGCGTTGAACCGTCGGCGCTTCCAGAATTTACAGCAATAACAGAGATTGGTTGTGAGACTGGGAGGAGACCGCCAGCCTTTGAGGTTCCTTGCTGCATTGTGCTGGCTGGAATACTACTTTCTCCTGCGCTGGGGGGGATGACAGGTTTGTTCCCAACAATTGTAGGGAGAACACCAGAATTTACTGGTGTAGGGGATGACGCAGGTTGAGCTCCATTTGTTAGGGACGGTACAGGAGTAATAACGCCCACTGAGCCCCCAACTGAGGCACTCAGCGTGGGGAGCAATCCATCCTGAGTAGTTTTGGTCCTTGGAGGGACTCCGATGTCTGGGTTGGTAAATGACTCGGTATTCGCAGGGCTCCTTGTCTCTCCAGACAATGACAGAACGCTGGCAGTAATGGAAGGCGCCACACTGTTTATAGTTTCAGGAGGTATTGTTGCGTGTGGAGAAGTAGTAGCTTCCCCATTGGTTTGCGTTTGACCAGGATGCGTAATGGGCTGCTGGCTAGGAATTGTTAGGGAAGCAACTGGTGCTGTTGCAGTAGGTAATGGCTGCTCTTGAGTCACAGAAGGCGTCGTGATTCCAAGTGGAAAGGATGTTGCTGGGGTCTGCTGTCCGGACAGACTTCGCTGGCCTGTGCTGAGGGTTGGATGCTCCACTATAGAGGCGAGCGGAGTGTTTGAAGACCCAGGTGCTGATGTTTGAACGGTTGGGCTTTGCTCTGTGACTCCCGGCTGAGTCTTTGGAGGGACACTGAGTGGTGTAACGCTCGGTGCTGTTAGTTCGCCTACTGATTGAGTGCCTCCTACTATCCCAGCACTGGTCTTGCTTTCTGGAGACGCAGTGCCTACAGTGCCACCTCTCGTAGCTGATCCGACGACCGGAATTGTATTTTGCGGACTAGAGCTTTGTCCAGCTACCGACACAGTCTCGCTATGGCCTGGTGACTGTATTGCGGAGGACTGACCTAGAAGCGATTGTGTTGATACTGAAGGGGAACGACCAGCGGTGTCGCTGGTGACCGGTACAATACTTCTCAATAGGCTACTCGTCGAGATGATTCCTGCAGGTGTAGACGATCCGGACGCTGTTCCTTCAGTCCTGGTGTTAACCACTGATGGGGTATTAGGTAGAGTATTGGCCTCTGTATTTGCTGAGGGAATTGTCAAACTCGTGGCTACTCCAACGATGCTCGAAGTTGCTGACAGCGAGCTAGCTGGCAAAGGGCTAGTCTTGGTATTTGGTGTGGACAAAATCACACTGGATGGTTCTCCAGATATGCTTGGGATCGCTGGGAGCGAGCTGGCCGGCAAGGGGTTAGTCTTGGTATTTGCTGTAGACACTATCGCGCTAGATGCTTCTCCAAGTATGCTTGACGTCGCTGGGAGTGAGCTAGCGGGCAAAACTCTCGTCTCGGTGTTTGCTGTGGGTACTACCGCGCTCGTCGCTACTCCAAGTATGCTCGAGGTCGCTGGCGGCGAACTAGCGGGCGAAGGATTGGTCTTGGTGTTTGCGGTGGGTAATATCGCACTCGTTGCTACTCCAATGATGCTTGAGGTCGCTGGTGGCGAACTAGCGGGTGAGGCATTGGTCTCAGTATTTGCTGTGGGTATGACTGGGCTCGTTGGTGCACTAATGATGCTCGAGGTGGCTGGCAGCGAGCTAACAGGTAAAGTATTGGTCTCGGTCTTTACTGTGGGTATTATTGCGCTCGTTGGTACCCCAATAATGCTCGAGGTCGCTGGCGGCGAACTAGCGGGCGAAAGATTGGTCTCGGTGTTTGCCGTGGGCAATATTACGCTCGTTGTTACTTTAACAATACTCGAGGTCGTTGGTAACAGAGTAGCGGGCGAAGGAATGATCTCAGCGTTTGTTGTGGGTATTATCGCACTCGTTGCTTTTCCCTCAGTACTCGACTTCACTGGCGGCGAGGCAGCAGGCAGTGTAACAGAATCTAAGGCACTAGTTGTCGGGCTCTTTGCTGGTTGCTCGCTGTTGGGGCTCGGTGGTAATGAGGTAGCTGGTGTGGTTGCTGTAGTGGGTGGTGTCTGCGACTGCTGCTGGAACGATTGCGGAAACTGCGATCGAGACCATTGTTCGTCGTGTATCACCCCTTGATCCGTCGTGTGTGTAATTGCAGGTGCTGGTGTGGTTTCTGGCACCACCTTGGGGGTCACTGATGGAGGAGGTGTGGTCAATACACTCGTCAACCGTTCAAGGTCCGAGGATGACGCGCCAAATGGTAGGTTTGGTCCATTTGAAGTAGTAGTGTTTGATAAGGGAATATAACGCTTGACCTCCCTCTTCATAAACCGAGGCCTTTCGACGACATCCCGATGGTGTGCTGGTGCAGCAGCCGCAAACCCCAGTGTCGGTTCAAGTGTAGATAGCACAGCTAACGAGGCCGCGAAGATTATCGAAGATCTCTTAATCATGTTTGATATGCGTAAAATAATATGGGCCTGGCAAAATTTTGCTGAGGTAGAAAGTATTGTTTGGAAGGGACACCTTGTTGCAAGGTTAGGTATTCCTTGCGACTAGGAATGCATTGATAGAAGCACTTACTGTCAAGATTTGAGGGAAATGAGTGAAATTGACGAGCCAAGATTACAAATATGAGACTGTGAACGTCGATGTTAGCTAAGGCATATCCGTGAACGTATTGCTACAGGAAGGGGGTGGACTCACTTTACGCAGTGAATGCAATTAGGAAACGCTTGAAAAAGAGTGTAAAGGGCACCAAAGGCCCAAGCTGGAAAGAGCGACTAGAGAGCCGCGAAATCGATGTCTGTAATCCTCTATAGACCTTGGACGGTGAACTCTTTCTTCAAGACGTTTCGTGGGGACTCGTCAGAGCCTTTCAGCGAAGTAGCGATGCTCGGACGGATCCAGTCTGCGATGACAAGCCTTTTCTGGGGGGTTCAACCCTTTGTCTTCAGTGGCCGCTGTCCCTTGTCCGGTAATGCTACATTTGCATCTTCATCTGAAAAGTCAAAAGCCTACTCTTAGCGCGTGGCTTTCGAACAAAGGATTCCGGCTCTTTTCGAAGATTAGACACAGTCTCGGATGTGACAAGTACTTCTTCGTGAACATAAGGTCTTCAATTCCGACTTCGTGGGTTGCCAAAAGACTCCTCGTGATTGATGCAAGGGTTGGCCGAAGCGCACAACAAGGCTCTCCGAGGAGTGATTATCCCACGTATCCCAACGTCCACCGAAAATCCCTAAACAACGAATCTCCGGACTGAAGCAAGTCGTAGAGCGAGCGTGAGAGAAAGCCGAGCGAGGTAATGAGCGTGGACGACCGTTCTGTCGTGGGTTCACTGAATTAGATTTGGTTGTTGGACTTTAAGATTGCTCTGTCCTCCTTCGAATCCTTCGAAAGCGTGAAGATGCTGATTGACACTGCGTTGAGGGTATCCGCACTGTGACAGCCAGCCAGTACGGAAGGGGCGTCGGCGAGGACGAGGAAGGGTGGCTGGGAAGAGCGACGACTAGGTGAGTGACACAAAAAAGAACGGACAGCTGGTAGGAGATTGCGAAATGAAAGAGAGGGAGCGGGAGACTAGTCAGCCAATCTCAATAGGGTAAAGTGCCGCTTGGGGGGGGGGGAAAGGGCAGGGCAGCGTCGGGGTCAATGGGCGGCTCACAGGCATGCGAGCCGTAGATTGGCTCCAATCTGCAGGGGTGGGAGAAAGTGCAAAAGGAGCAAGAGGTTAAGATACGAGGCTAAGTGGCTAAGGTTAAGTGGCTAACATCCCATCTGGCCCATCTGGGCTTAGGGAGGTGAAGGTATTCTATCTATGGAAGCGCAGTTAGTTAATAGTAGATTACCTTACCCATCAAACAAGGCGGAGACCATGGACGTCGTAGGATAGAATAGTTTTCCAAGTCCGGCAAGCGCAGGCGAGGATATCTTTGCATGGCGGTTGAAAGAGTGTTTACGATTCCGACCAGATGTTGTTGCGCTCTGCTCCCCCTGAAGAGCCAAATGCGCCAGGCCGTTTGCCTTTAGACTTCTGATTGCGTGGTTCGTGCTTTGTGGTTCGTGGAAGAAACCGTCGCTCGCCGCTAAGCCAGGTACCGCATCGAAAAGCAGTGATGATCACGTTCTTTACATCCGCCCGCTGCTCTAGTCTCGAGTGGGTCAAGCGTCTGAACTTTCACCAATGACAGAGGAGCTCTTCTCGGATCACTTGCCGACGCACCGAAATCTGAGAAGGCCGGAGCATGCTGAGGTTTTGGGACTCTTTTGACGAGAACAAAAAGAGATGAGATTGTCACTGTGTGTCAGAAGTGCAAACCCGCCAGCCTACAGGCTGGTCCTCGTGCAGTGTGCAGAGTACAGAGGGTCTGGTTGGTGTCTGAATAGGTCTATGAGGTGGATTGAAGGCGCAGCAAGCGGCAGGGCAAAGCACCTTCCCAATGGCTTCCCCTCCCACTTTACAGCTCCTGCGATGGACAACGTTGAATTCATGCTCTCACCTTGGTGCAAGCACATGTTGACGATCATGGCGTGCAGCGTAGGAGTCATGTAACGGATGTTGGGGTCCGCAAGCATGGAGTTGCATGAACCATATGCTACAGGAAGCACTCACCAAGACTGCAGCTTCTTTCCCTCCATTGAAACAATCGCTCCGTATGAACATGGCCGTAGCCGAAGCTGCAGTTGACATGTTTCGTAAGCCTCTTACATGGTGTGTGTAACCGCCAGGATCGATGAGGCGCCGTCAGCGCTTTCTCTGCACCAAGGCTGTTGATGCCCCTCACATAGTTCTAGCCTTTGCCTGATCGCCTAATGATGTGCTAAAGCAATCAAGGGTCATTCGCGTGGGTTCGTGTGGCTTCCTGGTTACGAATACATGATGGTCGGAGTGCCAATAGTACAATCGCAAGCTGAAACAACCATACAAGGCTTGGACAATCAACGACGTAGATTGAAGCCAGCGACAACTGATGTATTTGGCTTGGCATCATACGAAAGCATAGAATATCCCATGCCCTGATTTCTTGGTAAAAACCACCAAGATTTTCGAACACGGAATTACTTTAATATCGCACTTATTAATAAAGTTACGTAAGGAAGCCGGTCGATATGTTCTACGGTATAGTTCCTAGGCATGATATCACCTGCAATGGTAAAATATGAATGATAAAGACGCCTGGTGGTCTGTTATTGGTGTTCGCGATGCCCGGGTAAACCTCGGCACGAGTGCCTTGCCAGGAGCGGGTTTCAAAGTAATTCGGACGCAGATAGCCGACAGACCAAAGTGTTCGAATTCTTTTGAAACCCGCGTGACAGGGAACTAACTAGCTCTGTCATGTTTTCGTCTATACCGGCATGAGATCATTCGTTTCATATTAGGATATGGAGTATAATTTCATCTGTTCCGATTGAGATGAGTATCACCAAGTGTAGGCCGCTTAGATGGCTGACTCACTAGGGAGTGGATATCAGAGTTGGGGGAAGCTCGTTGTGCCTTCAAACCTTGAATCCCCCAATCTTTCAAGATACATACGTTTTTGAGGCGTAACAAATATATTCGATCTAAGTTTCTCTGTTGATACTATGCGATGGGAGTAACAGGAGTCGAGAGTCAAGCGTCCATGCACAAACCAAGCTGAATGGGAGGTGTCCAGACTCCTCGCTCATAACTGACGTCTTGGATTCATCCCGCATCATCTCATCATAGATTTATCCCACCCCCATGATGCACCCCTACAAAACCCTCATAGACCCAGAATACATGATCCCAAAAACCCGAATAATTCCCCTAATGCTGCATCATCTGGCTAATCACACCGACCGCATAACAACAAGCTGCGGTGACGGTTCCCGTCACAAGCACATTCTTCAACTTGGATCTCTTGAATGCCTTCTCGGCGCGCTTGTGCTTCTTCGAGGTCTGTCTTCTCTCGGTCTCCTGCCAGCCGCCGCGAGAGCGACCGGAGAACACGGCTTCTTCCCTACGCACCCTGTTGCTCGATGAGGATTTACGGGGTTGTGATGGTGTGGCTGGCTTGGGCTCTGCTGGTTCGGATGTAGCTGACTCGGTCGAGCTAGGTTTTGGGGTAGACGATGTAGGGCTAGCAGGATTCGGCGGAGTGGATGACGTCGAGGGTCGTGGAACTGACGCCGGATAGCCCTTGTGATGCTGGTCACGCATGGCTGGAGTGTCCTCACGGGTCATACCCGGACCACATCCACCAGCAATCCAATTAGGAACTCCCATCGGATTGACGTAGTCGATGCCTTTCATGACCTGTTCACGCTCGCTGTCGTCATATTCTTGGGTATTTGCTGGTTTCTGGAAGACGAGCGTGTCGCTCGTCCCCGCAACAAGGGTAAACCCATTGTTGTGTAAGGTCATGACGTCCGGAAAGAATTTGCCAGGATTGTTGAGGAGCTTCAGTGAATCGACGGGAAGAAGCGTTTGAGATGGAGCTAGTGAAGTAGCCTTCGAAGAAACAATCTCCTGCTTGGCAGGATCGAAGGCCAAGACACGGTAGATGGTGAGCGGTCTGAAAGGTTTAGACTCGAGGGAATGATCGATGTTGGATATGGGAGCATATTCCGCAACAGAGTGTTCGTGTCCAAGGGCTGCCACGTTCCCCGCCAAATTCGAAGGTTTGCCATTTGACGGGTTGCATGCCCATCGCACGGTCTGTATCATGGTGGCAAGCTCTTCGGGGCTGGATATCCGCCTGACATTAGTGCGATAGTTTTTGATTATTGCTTGTATTTGGCGAAGCTCGCTGAATAACTTTTGAATGGTGATCAGGACCTCGGGTTGTTGCGAGGACGCTTGACGATCTCGAACGAAAGCTTGTCCCTGACGAAGTTCGCCAAAGAGCTTCTGTATGATGGCAAGAGGGTCAGAGCTTGGATTGTTGCCCATAAGAGAGCCGTGGAAAGCTTGCCAAGGTTGTAAGAGATCGGCAATTGAGGGACGTGGTGAATCGGGTAGAGCACATGGGCTGGCGCTATCTGCGTGTGGTAGGAAAGTACTGGAGGTGGTGGATGCTTGGTTCTTGGAGGTGCTCAAAGGCTTTGACACCTCGCCGCCTGGAGGTGATTGGCGGTGGTTCGTATCAATAGTCCCGTAGGTATCTTCATAGATACCTCTTACTTCTTGTATCAATGCCTTGTCCTTGGCGAGTTGCTGGAGCTTAGCGTCTGATCCATTGCTGGCATGCGGCGCTTTTTGTTTATACCAGCGATCTCTGCTCGCAAATTCATGGACATTGCTAGCCATGTCCCCCTCGCCTGGGAGCAGGCTCTGTAGTTGCCGGACGACTGGCTTACGGCCCGATTTGATGCCGTCAATATCATCAGCCACGGTTGTGTTACGCTTGCTTGTATCCTCAAAACCACGTGTTTCCATGGCATTCATAGCCAACGTCTGAGCATTGACTTCCTCCTCGTGCATATCTCGCACCTTCTTTGCAGCCTTCTCCTCCTTCCTACGCTTTTCATCAAGCCACCGCTGCCTGAGAGCATCGTAGTCTGCCTTCACCGCATCAAGTCTTGCCTTGAGTGGTACTATCTGGGCCTTGATTTTGTTCGCCTTTTCGGTGATAGCAGCCTCCGCAGATTGCTTAACGGGCTCCATGGATTTCGGTATTATAGCTGTTTCGACATTCGATATTTTATTCACCCAGTCAGTATTTCTAGGTTTATCTTCGTTAGATCTCTGCTTCAAGGTTTCCAATCTTGATACGGACCCGGTTGTGGTTTCTTTGGGCGCAAATCCTCGCGTCGACTCTAAGTTTTGCTGAGATCTTTTCGCTGACACTTCTTGCGCCAACTGAATCTCACGATGCATACCGCGGCTTTCATGTTCTTCCTCGAGTGTTTGTTGTCGTGCCCGCTTTTCTACGTCATTCTCTTTGGGAGCTTTCCCTCGAAGGCCTGCGGATGCTCTTACGTCGCTAGACCGGAGTAGATCAATGTCCTCTGCCCGATTCTCCGTAGGATTGTACTGGAGCGCTGTGCGGCTGATCTCTGGAACAGTGTAGTTATTTGCCTGCACATGTCTATCAAGAGCACTCTCGATCCTCGGACGGAACTCTTTTGCATTAGTACCCACCGCATCATGAATTGACTGCACACCTGGTTTGGCTTCTTGCTTATTACCAAAGCCTTCATGCGCAAGCCAGGATTTTGGTTGTTGAGTACATGAATTCTTACGGCTTTCTGGCTCAGCTTTTGTACTCGTCTGTCCGCTCATGGGATATGGGACCGGTGAAAGCTTGTCTGTAGGAAGCACAAAGCGTCTCACGGGAATATCGAAGCTTTCTTGCTTCCCTGCGGGCAAGTCCGTCATATGGGAGACTGATTCAGGAGATGTTTCTGGAATGGAAGGATCATCAACCTTAGGTGCCATCTTCGTCATAGGAGGTACTGTAGCGATAGGAGATGTCTTCGATTTAGAATGAGGCTTGGGTACCTTGCGATTTGTGATGGGGTCGATTTCATACTCTCGTTCCTGACTTTGAGCGCCTACGGTACCAGAATGTGGCTGCTCAGCAGTGTCTTCCGCCCCGGAGGTTTTCACACTGATCGTTGTGCGTCTGATCCCGCTATCCCGATATGTTTTGGGGCTCTTCCCATTGACATCGACTCGCTGAGTGGTTGGAGCTGGAACAGTTGCCAACTTCGCTTCGGCACCATCAATCCAATTTGCCCATCTCCTGCCAAAAAGCATCCCGATTGGGTCATCCTCCATTCTCTTCATGAATAGATCGTAATTCTTTTTCTTTTGCTGTTGGTAAATGCAATACCAGTCTTCCTCCATCTTCCCTTCGCTCTCAGTCTTAGACGTAGGAGCCTTTTCTGCCTTCGTGTGGGCGGTACCGGGCTTTCCCCAGGAGCTCAAAAAACGCCAGTCGTGGACCGGGGGGTATGGGTGGAGAAGGGAAACGTGATGATGATTCCAGAAGGTCCCTCGATAGAGTTGTTTCCGGGACCGAGTATGATCGTGGGTGCTAAAACCTTTCCATACTTTGCCGGCATTCTTCGAGCCCATCTTGTGTTTCGCTCCCCACGAGAAGCCGCGTTTGCCCAAAGAGTGGGATGCTGTCGAAGGAAAGCGTGAATAGAAGGTCATGGTGGCGGTTGACTTTGAAGTCACACCTTGGGTCGACGGACCGCGGAGTCCCAGAGGCACAACATATCTGTGTGATGAAGACATCCTGACGATTTAACCAGTCATGTTTTGAACTGACAAGCAACCACAGACTACCTGGATAAACTGTGGTGACTGGCACACTTCTCGAGGCTCTGTACAATATGCGGGGTATTCTAGCGGCCAGGCGACCCTGTCCGCGGGATGATTTGCAGCGAGGGCAAGCGAGGGCTTCATATCAACAGGCAGATTATTCTAATCGGCTGGCTGCACCGCTGGACATCTCAACCCGGAAGAGACAGAGATGACCGGCCGGGCTGTGACTGTTGTAAGCATTTGTGCGCAATGCCGTTTGAGGAGATCACGTCCAGCGTCTAATTGTCTACTTGAGTATGTCTTCACAACGCTCTCGGCTTATCTTGTAATCACCAGAGCAGACACCCTTGTCCTCGCCTTATCTACCTGTCCAAAAGTCCTTGACGCCAGCTTCAGCGATCGAGCATGAGTGTTGTAACGTCATCTGTCAACTTGACATACAACAGGCTGGGAAGAAGCTATCATACTCGTCCGCAAATCTGACAGCCAATGGCTTCTAGCATCTCTCCAATTTTCGTGGCTTCCTCCACTTCAGGACAACAAATGAGATATCCATCTATCATGCGCTCCATCCATCGCTCCATTTGAAGATCCTATGGATCTTACCGTTGCTGATCGGCTTTCCAGTGAAAGCCGGCTTGAAGTCGGACGGCAAAGCTTGCAATACACAGCCGAAACGGTACAGGAGAGCAGGACGTTGTAGTCCGAATATGATCCCGGAGATGGCTTCAAAAATAAAAGATATGCCTAGGCCGAAGTCCGAACTATCGAACTTATAGGACATACATCTCGGCGTAGATAGTAAAGGTCATGGAGCGGCGCAGAATGCGCGCGGATATCATGGATGAGGAGAGCAATGGGATTCATAGGAAAGAGACGTCGAACGGAAAGCAAAGATCGAAGCGGAGGTGGTATCGTAGAAGGGTCATAAATCGAAGGACTTGGTGGGGATACAATCAGGAGATGAGATCAGGAAGACGTGACCGGGCAGCTTGCGAAGGTTTGCGTGGAGGCTTGATCGCAACGGAGTTCAATTTCTTTGGTTCCACAGTCTCAAGCTCTAGGTAGCTGAAAGGTCCTCAGCCCTTAATGTTCCCGAATTGAGTGCCCGCGCTGACTTGACAACTGCATGCTAAAGCTTTAGCCATACGATTTGGCTCTATTATGGAGTCCTCCTTTTCTCACCATCTATATCTGAGATGAAACAATCTCATGGTACACTTGATCAGACATACCACCAGTTGCTATGATGCAGTGTATTCATGAGGCACGTCACGCCCTGAGCGATTGGTCCCAGTTCTTGAGCGAGACTTGCAAACCGGAATCTCCAGGCTACCCGCTGCCTTTGCCCTTCAAGCCAATAATACAGGGTGAATAAGGGTAGGACCATCAGCCATGTACACATTGATACTCTGTTATATCAGTGTTGGCTGGTGGGCTTCGATACCATGATGGATGTTCGTCGATACTGGCAGGGACGCTTTTTGTTTCCAGGAGATGCGGCGGCATGATAGGAGCAGTGTAGTACCAGTCTTTTGAGCAAAGGAATGACCTGATCTGTAGTAGTATGCACCCTTCTTGTGGTTGAACAGAGGAGATGCAAGCTCAGGATTTACGTCTTGGTGAGTTGGAGTCACTCTTTTGCCTGCAACGCCTGAATTTGGCCCCTTAGGAGCGGGTGTCTTGGATTGAGAATCGGAGAGCGTACAAATCAGTATTGGAGTATCAAAAGGAGACTGATGATGCAGCTGGGGTGAAGTGCGCTACACCCCTTTGGGTCCAGTCTGCGCTGCAACTCCATGTAACGTTCCCACACAGGTACTACAGCAGCTACGAACATAAGTCGTCGATATCATCGTCAAGAATGTAATGCTGATAACGATCTGGGTAGATCCGAAAAGAAGATGCTAGATGATGCATTGGGCTTACCGGGACGTTAATATGCGCCATTAATTCACTGGAAAGCTTAGAGGAAGGCTGAGCGTTAGAGTCTGGCTTGTCTGGGAGCCTGGCGTGCATGGAGATACCAGTGCACTGAGGCACATGGCACTAGCTTCCATCGCCACATGTATTCTCCAATCGACCCTCTTCGAACGCTGAGCAAAGTCGTAGTGATTTAGCTGGCGGCGTAGACCACTGGCTCGTCTCCTCCACCAGATCCATGGATTCTATCAAACCAATCCGCTAAAGTCCTCGCGCACGCTGCTGGGACACCCTTTTGGCTGAGGGGAAAGGATTCCGTCCATTGCTAGGACTCGCAGCTGACCCAGTAGTGCTGCAGAGACCCGCATCTTGCATACGAGTACAGTGCCTTCCCGGATGGATCGAACCTTCTCCTGGAGACATTTTCAACTGATCCAAAAATAATCTTACCATCTGCTGTCCTCTAACGGCGACGTCGCAGGGGCTACCCTCTCACTCTTTCTAATCATGTCCGCGCTTTGAATGTTCTGTGTAGAATAGTGGGCGTTTTATCGATAAAGAGTTTCCCGCCAAGGCGCAAAACCACCAGGCAGAGACCCCTCATTTAACGTTTTGCTGCACGCCAGCCACGAGGAAAACTGGATTCAACCCACGCTTCTGCTCTCACATCTCGCAGATCACCACGCGGTCTCCATCTAATCTTGTAGCGACACATGCGACTGACTATCAGTCAAGGCCAGAATACTCCGAGCGCATGACGATCATACTGCAGTCCTTGGCCATCCACATTTCTTGGTCCGGACAAGAACAACAAGGAGTACAAAGACATCCTTCCTCTCACAAAGGTCACGCATCTCGCTCTAGTACCTCCAAAAACGACATGAAGGTATGTCTCAATCAATAGCAAGCTAGGGTCGCATTTGTTCATCCGCCCCAACAGGCCATAAGGCGATCGATCAAGGGTGAGAAAGATACCAAACAGTTACATACCTCAATCACTCCCAAGTCCGCGATAGCCATACAAGCACCGAAAAGGGTACGTCTAGTCTGGTCACATGCGCATCACCGTCTCTGTCACCCGCTAACCTCATAACTTCTCAACAGGTCATCAAGGCCCTCTACGATTACAATCCAGATCCCCAAAACACACAGGAATTAGGCTTTGCAAAAGGCGACTTCTTCCATGTAATTAGCAGAGAGAACGACCCAAACTGGTACGAGGCGTGCAATCCGCTGATACCAACCGCCCGAGGACTGGTCCCAGTCTCATACTTCGAGAACATTGGGAAGACAGAAAGGCAGAGTGGAGGATCAACGACTTCAGGCGCGAGCAATGTAATCCCATCTCATGACTCGGGATACTCGGAGAAACCAGCACACGTACGTCAAGTGTCGACCAGCGACATACGAAAGCCTAGTCATAGCAGGATATCAAGCATGGGGAGGGGTTCGGGGGCCATGGTTTATGGCGTCGTGCAGTACGACTTCAATGCAGAGAGACCAGACGAGCTGGAGGCGAAACAGGGGGAAGCCATTATTGTAATTGCACAATCTAACCCAGAATGGTTCGTGGCGAAGCCCATTGGAAGACTCGGCGGGCCTGGGCTCATACCAGTGTCATTCATCGAGATACGAGATATGTCAACCGGAATGGCAGTACCAGACGCTCAAAGTGCTGTGACAAGGGCAGGGGTTCCAAAGGTCGAAGAGTGGAAAAAGATGGCGGCAGCCTACAAAGATAGTAGTATCACATTAGGGAAGTTCGAAGCAGCTAATGCAACTACCATGCAGAAAGATCTGGAAAGGATGAGCTTGAACAACGGCAGTCAGTCATACAACACATCTAATGGTAACCAATATGTAGGTATCCGATAGGGTTAATGTGTGGTTCAGACACTAACGGGTATTGATACAGAATCAAGGTGGTCATCAACATCGATTCTCAAAAAACACACAGAATGGCTATGACCAGCGATCGCAGCGCCAATTACTCGCCCCAGTATCTGCGTCTATACCTCGATATATCTTTGAAAATGACAAATACTGGTACATCATTGAATGTCAAATGGAAGATGGATCGCATTGGGAGCTCTCTCGCATATATCAAAAATTTTACGACTTCCAGATAGCGCTATTGACACAATTCCAAAGGGAGTCAGTCACACCTCCTGGCGGCAAGCGATTATTACCTTTTATGCCTGGGCCTGTGACATATGTCACAGATGCTATATCGAATGGCCGACGAGAAAGCCTCAATCAATATGTGCGCGAACTTCTGGCTCTTCCGCCATACATTTCCAAATGCGAGCTCGTACGGGAACTCTTTGCGCCTCGTGAAGGTGACCACGAGCTTGACCCTGAAAGGGTAACAGAAGACTACCGTCACTCCAGCGGATCACAGCATTCGTCATTGACAGGGAGTCCATCACAAACAGCATCACGGCAATCATCCCAGGGACAGATAAACGGCACCAACGGGTACGGTGCCATGGGCCCGCCGCAACACAAAGTTACACACCAAAGAAGCCAAGGCTCGACGAACAGCGCCCAGCCAAGCCAGCATTACCGCAATCCGTCCGACTACCAGTATCAAAACGGAGTCAAACCCCAAGCCTCCACCATCACTCAGGCATCCAACAGCTCCTCCGCTCCCAACAATTCCACCACCAACGTCAACGCTTCGGGCGCGCTCAAGATCAAAGTCAACTTCCAAGATGACCTGATAGCGATCAGAGTGCCGAGCGAGATCAGCTTCCAGCAGCTGAAAGATAAGCTGCAAGACCGGCTCAAGGTCCAGGATGAAATTTTGGTCAGATACAAGGATGAACCGACGAATGACTACATTGACATGCAGAGCGATCGGGATTTGGATACGGCGTTGAGTAGGAATCAGAAATTGACGTTGTTTGTTGGTTATGTTTGATAGGGAATCGCAAAGGCGGACTGGTGACAAAGCGGGTTGGATCATGAACGACGTTGGTGAAGGATGGCATGTTCTCTATCAATTTAAGGGGGGATTTGTGGTTGATTGTCTCGACGTTCCGAGCTATGTTATCAGCTACGTACATCCGATGTGGGAGCTAGCTGGCCACTCCGAAATATGACGCAGCATATGTCGAAGGTGGAGGCGTGCTTGGAGCTTTTCGGGTTGGGTATTTGTCGCAGGTAACAGCCAGGTAGCCTTGAAGTCCGTCGAGATCTGTCATCCAGTGTTCTGGTTTGATCTCTTCAATGCTGTCCTTACTGTACTCTGTCATACCATACCGTCCCCTCCTCTTAGGTTGCTAGTTCCGTTACTTTCTTCAGATCCTCCTGAAATCACTCGGTCCCCTCATCCATCTTTCCCACCCACCATTCCGCGCACCGCAACCGCCTCTGGCCCAGCCACTATCGCCAGAGCTCTATGCTCACACCTGTCATCACCCAGCTCCAGTAGCTCTTGCACACGTGTAGACCTCAGAACCCATACCTCCAAGCCCGATCCTCTCCACACCATGTTCTGATTCTCCTGGTCGACCGGATTTATCTGCACATTACGAGGTCGGTTTTTGCCGGTAGTATCCATGTCGATATGGATGGTAACTTGATCACCGGCTTCGATGAGCTACGAGTCGAAATCCACCAATTGGTTGAAGGTATCCCAGATCTTCTATCGAGTATCCAGAACTTTCATCCAGACCCCGCCTAAGGTTGCATTAATGGTTATGAGTCGGAGGATATGATGTCGGAAGTATCGAGGTTGGACGGCATGCGTAGGATTTGAGGAATTGATACTGTCTTTGGGTTATGGTTGACAGGTTGTAGGATGAGTTGCTGAGATATTCGAGACTGTCTGTTATGGAGACTGCTCCATGTTAGTCGAATGGCTGCGCGGGTTCAAATCAGAATTTTCTGAGAAGGAGACATTGAGGACGATACTGTCTTTCGGGATCATGATCGGAGTAGCTGGAGATGAGCCAGATCATACTCGTAGGTAGTCCTCGTCTTCGTGATTGTTGGCTTTAGCCAAGAAAGACAAGATCATAATCACGTGATTTGTGGCTTCACCCGATGCCAAGCAAGAAGTCTATCACCAGAGACCCTGAAGTGTTCTCGGCCCAATTTCCCCACCTGCCTCACGTGTAAAGAAACACGGCCCTGAATCAGTTGTACCTCGGAAATATCAGACGTTGAAAGTTGTGGAAAAGCGTTCGATCGGTGTATTCCTTCGACTGACCGTTGCGGATTGATCAACGACAGACGCAGTTCGACATAGTTATCAGTTAGAATGTCGTGGATTGCGCAAAAGCCCCTGAGTCCTCCAGTCCAGTCATGCCGCCATCTATGCGGAAATTTGCTCTCGGAAGACTCAAACAGCACCCTCGATCCAGACCATATGGTAGCCTCTGTAACGACTACCTTCAAACCTTCACGTCGGCAGCGGGATCACGAAATTGGCATCAATGGGGATTGCAAACGAAGACAGCCCTGAAGACGCAAAACCAGGCACGATGGACAAAGCTACAAAGCGTCAGGGGACTCGCTACTGTTCAGCATACAAATTCAGACAATTGGGGGCCTTTGAATGAGTACGATGAGCGGGTACGCTCGGGGCAATTGAAGGATGATGAACATCAACGGGAAATCGTACAGAATCTACACGACCTCCATGACATGCTAAAGGACTATCAAGCGCCAAAAGTCGCGCATCCCAGCATCGAATCCCTTCGGCCCCCGCGTCGCTCTCTCATCAGCTCCCTCTTCCATCCGAAGCCTCCCATGAAAAGGACTCGGCTACCTTCAAACCTGCCCAAAGGGTTGTACATGTTTGGTGATGTTGGCAGCGGAAAGACAATGCTGATGGACATGTTCTACGATACACTCCCTCACAATATTACTTCGAAAACGCGTATACACTTTCACAGCTTCATGCAAGATGTCCATAAGAGGCTGCACGCGATGAATATGCAGCATGGAACTGATCTAGACGCCGTGCGGTACGTGGCTGCTGACATCGCAGAAAACGGGAGTGTACTGTGCTTTGATGAGTTTCAGTGTACTGATGTTGCTGATGCCATGATCTTGAGGAGTCTGCTACAAGCTTTGATGTCCCACGGTGTGGTTTTGGTCACGACGTCGAATCGACATCCTGATGATCTATACAAGAATGGCATACAGCGCGAGTCCTTCGTTCCCTGTATCAACTTACTCAAGACTAGTCTGCGAGTACTCAACCTGGACTCGACGACGGATTATAGAAAGGTTCCCAGGCCCCCTTCGGGCGTCTACCATCATCCATTGGACAAAGCAGCGGTCGGCCATGCCGAGAAGTGGTTTCGGTTCCTTGGGCACTTCAAGGATGATCCACCTCACACGGATACTCTTCATGTCTGGGGACGAAGCATCGATGTCCCTAGGGCGAGCGGAGAGGCAGCCATGTTCGCCTTTGATGAATTGATAGGAAGAGCGACTGGGGCTGCTGACTATCTCGAGCTAACCAGGACGTACCATGCATTCATCATCACGGGTGTACCAGGCATGACATATCGGGAAAGAGACCTGGCTCGAAGATTCATTACTTTCATCGATGCAGCGTACGAAAGCCGAGCCAAACTCGTCTTGACGACCGCTGTACCTCTATTCCAGCTTTTCATGTCCCCAGAAGAGATCGAGGATGCCCTCGAAGATGGTAAAAAGAAGGGGTCGGTCAAGCATACCGAAGATCATGAGAACGTGGACGACGTGATGCGCCAGATGATGGATGATTTAGGATTGAGCATGAACATGCTCAAGAGCAGCAACATGTTCACCGGCGATGAAGAAAGGTTCGCATTCTCACGAGCGTTGAGCAGGCTGAGCGAGATGGGCAGTAAAGACTGGGTGGAGAGAGGTCTCGGGATGGAACACCGAGGCGGACTGGATGAGAAGGAGGGATGGCAGAGAGTCCGATCTCGATGGAGGGAAGATAGCATGTGAGGCTCTGGGAGATTCTTGGAATACACATGGGAGCACGCATACGGATGCACACTGCCTCACAGTACACGTTTCGAGATACCCCCATATATTGCGATTATTTGCTATCTGGCACCTTTGGTATTGTTTTGTTAGATCCATTGGGTTCGCGATTTGAGTTTGCTTGGAACGTGTGTGCCGCAAGGGCGGTTGTTGAATCATGGCGGAGTAGCTCCAGGAGCCTGTCTGGATGGTCATGGCATAGAATTATGCGGGATGCGATGCTTCCCATGTTTTCGAATTCCACGTGGTGATTGAAGGCTGGTGGCATCGAACGAGTCACTTTGCCCAGGCGCATGGATGATATTGACCTGACGAAGGGGAGTTTGCTGTGCAATTTCAATCCGGTTCAGAAAGAGGAGCAGCTTATGCATATTCCAATCTGAACAAGCGAGGAACGTTGATCTACTCGGGAGAGCCAAAACTCTAGTTCTATAGAAAGTAAAGTATGCAGCAGATTGCCAGAAGGTTTACCCGGCATGGACCCCCTTTTCCACGCGATCATTGACGATTATCCCCGCTACTCACGTCAGAGGTCGAACGATACGCCGAGGCCAAACCCTAGAATAACCCTGTGTCTGCGCTCAGCTCAAGCAACGGCAAAGTACTTTACGCCCATGCGCCACTCCCGGCGTAGCGATATTTCCAGAGAGGTGTATCTGTACGACTGTACCTGAATCCTGTATTGTTTCCTTCTCATGAAGATATCGTTTGAAAGCATTCCCAACTTTTGCATCTATCATCTCGTCCATAGATCTCCCCCCGCAATCACATCTGACAATCCTGGTCATTGCGCAATCTGCCGAGGATCGAGGATCCTATTGATGCCCCGCCATCCGTCAATCTTCAGACGCTGGAAGACATGTCCCATCACCCACTCTGGCACAGACCGAAGACTTCGGATGGTAGTCTACTTCCTCCAGGCCTAGGCGGTCATAAAGTCTCCTTCTCCGGCTCGTCCAAATCCACCGACAAAAGACAGAGCGCCCGCCCCTCAAGTCGCCCGTCCACTTCCTCCAATTCGCCCTCCTCCTCTCCAGCCCCACAACTGCACCAGAGGCGAACTGCATCCATTCAGAGACCGGGTACTCAAACAAGACCTTCTCAACAGCCGTGGAACGAGACTCGTAATCTACAGCGTATCAATCGGCAAAGCGAGGCTTTATCGCAGTATGCGCTCAACATTAGTGAACCAAAGCCTTGTCCGCTGACTCCACACACTCCAGATCTACTCTCCTCTCCCCTACGGCTCCCCAACCCAAACCGTTCCTCATCTACCACGATTCATTCCTCTCAATACTCGGTCCCAATCCTACTCTGCAATGCCTCATCGAAGACAATCGCGCTCCCTATTTCCACGAAGCTGGCGTCTTTCATCCACCTACAAACACCCTCTTTGTGACCTCGAACCAGCTTGAAGACGCATCACCAGACGCCGTTACCACCCGCAACAAAACAATCGTCATCACCAAAATCGAGTTCTTCTCACCAACAGACTTTACCCGTGACAAAGTTCGCTGCCCAGAGCGCAATTACATGGCCAATGGCGGCACCAATTACCGAGACGGGCTCATCATTTGCGCTCAAGGCAGTTTAAAAGAGCCGTCTGGTCTCATATACATGGAAGCCAAACGCCCACACAAGACAACGACACTGCTGAACAACTACCACTCCCGCCCCTTCAACTCGCCAAACGACGTAGTGGTGCATTCTGATGGCTCCATCTGGTTCACAGACCCCATCTACGGTTACGAGCAGGGTTTCCGTCCCAAACCGGTTCTCCCTCAATTCGTCTACCGCTTCGATCCCTCTACTGGCGATATCAGAGTAGTAGCCGATGGGTTCGGCCGGCCAAACGGTCTCTGCTTCTCCCCAGACGAAAACACAATCTATATCACAGACACCGACCTCATCCACGGCGACGGCAATACCGACTACCGCCGCGCCGCCACCATATACGCCTACAGCGTGCTCTGGGAACACGACGCTCCGTATCTGACCAACCGCCGCGTATTCGCCTACGCAGACACCGGAGCGCCGGACGGGATCAAATGCGACGTCTTCGGCAACGTGTACAGTGGATGCGGGGACGGTGTCAATATCTGGAACGCAGGCGGCATGTTGATCGGCAAGATCCAACTCGAAGGCGGCTGTGCCAATTTCTGTTTCGGCCGGAACGGAGAGATCTGGTGCTTTGGGGAGCATAAGCTTTGGAGGGCGAAGCTGGGAGACGAGACGAGGGGGGCGTTGTTGGGGATATGAATGATTGTGACTGCGTTATATATAGGGAACATACAACGTCGATGCGTGCGGGGAGATACAACACGGGAAAGTTCTTTGATGAGGTACAAATGCTTTGGGGATATACAGCGCTGTTATGTTATAGATCTAGGTATTCCATGGCATTTGCAAAGGCCGAACTGGGAGGATGAGGGTCGTGCTTTATACCGAATTTGCCCATTCGATAGAATACAACAATATCAACGGTTTTTTTTTTTTTAGCCGAGTCTAGAAAAGAAAAGAAAAGGAATTGGATACAGGCTTTCATCCACTTTACGTGCATTGATTCGCATTATTGCTATACGGCACATCAAACATGTCTTTCTTAGCGAGTTTGAAGAAAAAGTAGATGGAATGGATAGGTATTCTATAGGTATTTCTTTCATCTACTACCTACCTACCTACCTACCTACACAAATTCATCATCACGAATTCCACAGTTTTTTTGGGGGGGGGGGGAGGATAGAGAGGTATACACCGCTATCAATTCTATAGATCTGTACCTATCTGGGTATTCATTCCATGGCAATGTGCAAAAATCAAACATCTCGTTTCCTTCCCAACCAGTTCTAAAAAGAAAAGAAAAGAAAAGAAAAGAAAAGAAAAGCAAAGAGAGGAACAAGATAGATACAGATCTTTCCATCTCATCTACCACCTACCACCTACCACCTACCACCAATCAGCACACCACACCGACTCCCGGAGAAAGTACCTCATGGAAAACTGCGAAAAAGGGCCAGAAAAGAAAAGCTGCAATGCGACCCCTATATAGAACTATGGGATATTAGTCTATATTTGACAAAATAAAAACGTAGATCCGGAATTCACAAGAGGACGGGATAGTATTGATATCTAAGAAATGTATAGAGATAGTGTATGTAATCCGTGTCCAGGAAACGCCTTTTCGATTCTAAAGCGTAGGGATAGAGAATACGGGTGATGGAGTGAGGGTGGAGAGATATCATCCACGTGTAATGCAATCCAATGCGGTTTGTTTGTTATTTTCTTACCAGATTCCCATCCATCGCCATCGCCATCGACACCATCTTCGATGGAAAAAAATAAAACCTCGCACACCACCTCCCTCTCCCCTCACACAACCCCCTAAACCCACTCCCACTCCACCCCCCCCACCCTCCCATCCCCCCCAGGAGCCACCGCCCGAAACAACCCCGGACTAGCATCCACATCCGCCCACCCGCACCCTTCGCACGTATCCACCACCGTCGCCTCGTGCACCACCCCCGCATATCGGATCCGGATGCGGCGGTTGCACTTCGGGTTGGCGTTGGGGTTGGCGCCGTTGGCCATCATGGGGACGGAGAGGGCGACGATGGGGTCGGAGGGGGTGGAGGTGGTGCCGCAGGAGCCGAGGGCGGGGGCGTAGTAGGTTAGGTCGCCTGTGTAGGCGTGGGTGAGGGTGGGGGAGAGGAGGGAGAGGAGGAGGGAGAGGAGGAGGGGGAGGAGGGTGAGGGGGGTGGGGAGGTGCATTGTTGGTCGTTGTTCTTGTGGGGTGGGTGTGGGATTGGTAGATTATCGAGGCGTTGGAGGAGATTTGAGATCGGCTTTGAGGTGAAGTATTTCTGTTCGTCGAATGAAGAAGATGGAGCGATTTCGTAGAGAGGGAAGCAAGTTCCATATATATAGTGCTACTAGAGCTTCGAGGGCTTAAGAAAATGAACAAGCTTTAACGGTCAATAGATTGTGAAGCCAAAAACGTGGCTGTTCCCAACAGTTTTCACTCAACAAGACTATAACCCAGTGCGTAGATTGTCATGTAAAATACAGCATACTGCATGAATGGGAAGCAAAAGAATGGACTTCGTCTCTGTGCCAAATACAGTCTTTTTGCTGCCCAACGGCTTCACAAGATCTCGAGTGCCAGAATGAGATATGAAATAAATGCTAGAGAACCGATAACAACGAAGCTTTAGGCGCACGGGGTTTGAAATGATAGCTTAGGACAGGATGATAATACCAGCTTCAGGTGACCAATAGATTCATGAACTTGGAAGATGAAGATGAAGCTGAAGTCTGGTCTGAAGCTCAAAGAGAAGTCTCAAACAAAACAATGCGTTTCGTAGGCTAGATGCTGATGCCAACATCCATGCCAAGATGCTTGATGAACTCCGTATTATATATACGGAACTGAATAAGTCATCCCACTTTAAGTGCCACGCGATATTGTCGTGTAATCAAAGAAAGATTCAATCATCAACCTTCGTGAAGAACACCTCTCCAGTCTATGCCGTGATGCATGGTGTTGCGTACTTTACTTGAGGATGCCAATGAACGAAACACGCTGGCCCAATATTCCTCCCATGCGGCAAGGCGTACCAGATTACGAGCGACATATGAAAGCCTAGAGATTAGTGTTTGACATTTGGACGCCCGTGAACATGCCGACCTCGTGCTGTCTAGAATTGAGGGTAAGGGGTAATATTGCAAGCAAAGCCTTGGCAACGAAAGCATACACAAAGAAAAGTAGAAGATGAAATGCCCGAGTATTCCGCTGTCGTTCGTCTCCTGTTGTGAAAGCGAAAAAGAGGCAGGAAACGTGCGTGTAAAAGCCGATGAGAAACCTCGAGGGAGCTTGGGCAGCGTCATATCTGGCCTTTGATGTCGACTTTCTTGAACGAAGCGTTTCGAGCAGGCTCGAAGAACCTCAGAGCTTTACCAGTGAGCAATCTCACTTCGCCCTCACGTTCCTCAAGGAACGCTTGGCCACCACGATCACATATGAATCGTGCGCTCTCGTCGTCGGATTCGAAGCCGAGTTCTTCCGTGAAGAAGCGAAGCTTGACGTCAGGTTTGTATCTGTGAAGAATGTTAGTGTGAACAAGCGACCGGAAATCTCACAACGTACGCTATGCACATATTTGATAGGGCGGCCAGACGTTCTCGAGCGACAAACATGTCCATGAGATAGGCGCCCATGTTAGGCGTTTCGAGATAGAGTTGAAAGAAGTAATGATAATTACCCAGAGCGAGAGCGGAGCGGGTTTCCAACGCATGCTTTACCGCAGGGTCTTGCTTTTCTTCTGCCGTTGAATCTGCTAGGACATCGTTCATATCGGTGCGATTGCAGGTATGGATGAAATATAGGATACGATAAGCCTTGAATTCTTCCGGATTTCCCCCAAGATGCTGCGAATGCAGTGCACGCAATTGCGTCTGGCATTGGTTATACTCACCCAGGTCCCCCTTCTCTAACGCAATTCTAGCATGTATTTCATAAACATTGACGGTGAAATCCGTTTTTATGTGCTGGACAGTCAGGTCCTGACGAAGAGACTTGAACTGATCACAGATATACGAATAGTTGTTCTCCTTCTTCCACTTCTTCTTCAAAAGGTCCAAGGTCCTCTCTAGCACTGGTAGTGGACGTACGGTATCCGGGTTCGGAGCAGATGTAAGCCGAAAGTACTTTTTCTCCAGATCCTGGCATCGCCCGACAACGGGACCTTGGTCCATATCCTGCTGAGCAGGGCTGGCTTTGCTTGGCATGAAGGGTTGCCGGGACATATGTCCAGGTTGGGTGTCTTCAAAACGCTTCTTCCGGTTCGCCTTCTCATTATGGGACTTACTTGTTCCTTTTCCTGTTCCCTCCAATTTCTTGCGTTTTTCCGGGTGAGATATCCGGTCCTCGAAGACATTGTGACCATTAGTATTTAGCTGCCAAGGAGGAACACTTTCCTGGGTGTGGTGGTAGGTATCCAGTTCGGCAGATTTCCTTTTCTTGGAGAATGTATCAGTGTTCTTCCGATTAGTGTCATGCAAGCTCAAGAGAGCCACCCCATTTCCCCAGGGTGGGTTTGGCATCTGAGTAGCCCTCGAGCGTTCTTCAAAGATCATATGCTGGGGCAACGGCAAATTTGACCAATCAGTTGTGAGCAGAGTATTACTTTCCACTGCATTTGAGATGACCTCCTTCAGCTTTATTTCCATATCTTGCCGACTGATGCCTGGTACAGGATTCTCCGGAGCGAAAGCTTTCTGTACATAAAGTCTAACAGACTCCGGCCAGTCACGCTTCGCCCTCTCCACAGTTGAAGAACTGCTTGATGGGGAGGCCGAGGGCGGTGGTGTTGTCGCCAGGGTGTTTCGTGCAAAGGTACGTCTGGCAGCGACGGACGTGAATGCCGGGATGGCTGCTTGGAAGTCAGATATGCAGGATGAGTGAGGCGGAGGTTATGAAAAGTCGTTCAACGCACAGGCCATTTTGTAAGTTGCAGTCGGCGGTATAAGCCAACCTGGGGCATCAACGCTCATCAGGAAAGCTTAGATAGATGGGACGAGATTATAAGCAAATACAAAGTTCCACAGGCCGTCTAGAGCAGAAAGACACGAATTGTAAGACGTATGAAAATCAGTCGTGTTGACAGAAATGAAGACGGTTGAATGGGTAGAAGATGGTCGATACTCTTTCCACATCTTCTCCTAACTGATCAGGGACTAGCGCGATCCGCCCTAACGCCCGAAACGTCACCTCGCAGGCAGATGGGAAATCCAAGACGGCAAAAGACTGACTTCTGATGAAGCGATGATACTGAATGTTCCTCCAGTCGCTGGAATTAACCCCTGCCGATCGACCTTCCCTCCTTCCAGAGGAAACTCTGCTTTTCGTCCAAGATGCAGTGGGGCTTTATCAAGGGTACACAATCTCCCACCGTCAAGGAAAGAATGTTCGAATATCATAGCTACTCATGCTAATCGTGTACGTAAACAGGAAATTCAAGATACCAAGCCTCCAGAATGGGAAGGCATACTTGACCACCCATCGGGCCTGTTATGTGGACGACCTTGAGCCCAGAAGAAGCCCTGTCGCAATAGAGCTGAAGAGCGTAGATGGATATGAATTCTGCGTGAGTGAAGGGATAGCTCTCGCGTTGATAGAATTTCGCTGATTCTCTATAGCCACGCTGGTTTAAGTCTTCTCCAAAGGTCATCCTTCATCCCAAGACTGCCAAGCGGTTGCCAAACCGGAGCTGGAGTCAATCGACGACCTCAGACCTCCAAAGTGATGCACGCTCTTCAGCGCGAAATTTCAATGCCTCCCCCATATATAACAATGGAAGTCCTCTTGCGAGTCTAGGCTCGGGCCCTAGCACTCCTACACCTAGCAATGCAACATGGGTCTGCACGATCTGCTCGTTCGTAAACCCAGTGCCATCGAACTTCGATCCTGCCACAGCAAACCCCAATATGATCCTTCAGCCTTGCCTGAGCTGTGGCATAAAGCCAACCTACCCACACATATTGAAGGCAGCCGTCAAGAATGCAGCAGGGAGACAATCCAGCCGATCTACCTATCAAGCCAAAGCGCAGCCGCTAGTTGAGCCCCAAGGCCATTACGATGATGAATCGAGGAACGAATATAGCGGCGCCACTTCAAGTCAGACAAATGGTCTTCCCGAGATTCCAAAACTCCAGTGCCCTAGGTGTACATTCCTAAATCATCCATCGTTAATGACATGTGAGATGTGCGGTTTGTCTCTATCATCGATTCAATTCAGAGCACCAGATGATCATGGATATTATTTTCAGCGCCCCGAGTCTCCTGGGCCGAATCTATACGGGAATGGCAAAGATCTTGGCAACGATACAGAATGTGTCAAATTCTCGTTTCGGGCTGGCGGCGAGAAGGACTTTTGTGAGAAGCTAAAGGGTGCAATGGTACAACGCAAATGGTTCCTCCAGAATGCCCCTCCGGTGCCAGATTCATACCCATATCCGTCTCCGAGTTACGAGTCTCGTAGCACGATGACGCCAGGTGGTCAAACTCGACCGCCGGCAGACCGACCCAGAGCTCCTGGTATCGCGGGCCTCGAAGCCAAAGGTCTCCAACTTCGCAAAAAGAACGAGGTCATGATCGGTTCCGCCTTTGAAGATTTGGACGCTCTCATGGCATCGGCCAAGGAAATAGTCGCGCTTGCCGAGAGCTTCGCGAAGAAGTCCGATGATGGGTCCGCTGATGCAAACCAGATCATCGCGGATTCGGCCAAGTCTCTGTCTATGGTAACAACGAAGAACATGCTCGGGTCAAACACTGGCTCCGAATCCCTCTATCTTTCCGAACTGTCCAGAAATCTTGCCGAGTACCTGACCGATGACTCGAAAAGCGTGTTACGCAAGGAAGGTGGCATCATGAGTCTTGTCGACTTATGGGCCGTCTTCAACCGCGCAAGAGGTGGAGTCGAGCTCGTCAGTCCCCTGGAATTCGAAAAAGCAGCCCGGTTATGGGAGAAGCTGAAGCTGCCCGTACGGCTACGTCAGTTCAAAAACGGCCTCCTCGTGGTCCAGCAAGCAGATCGTACGGACGACAAGACCATCGCACAGCTGCTCGCATGGCTTCAGGAGCTGCACGCCTCGCTCCCTAGCGACGACAACGTGCCCTGGGATATCAAGACGTTTGGAAGGGGAATCACAGCCCAGGAGGCAGCACGGCGCTTCGGATGGAGCGTAGGGGTTGCGAATGAGGAGTTGGAGATGGCTGAGGAGAAGGGGGAATTGTGTCGTGAAGAAGGCGTAGAGGGTTTACGGTTTTGGGAAAATTGGGTTATGAGTGATGATGCAGATGGTGAAGATGATGATGATGATGATGGGATCAGTGTTGATCCACTCTACGATATTGATCCTATCAAGCAGAATTTGGAGGATATGGGGCTTTTCTAGACGAGACGCACGCAAGATTAAGCAGGAATCCACTCAAGTGGGTAGGAATTCTCATCTTCATGCAAAATCATCAATTGTTCATAAGCAAGTGTATCCTTGTCCGCCTGCTTAGTTCATGCCTGTAGAAATCAGCGACACCTTCACGCTTGGCCATTGCAAGCCATCATCAGAGGAACAGTAGTTTGATAGGCAGTATCATCTTCGAGGACCACTTTGATGTGGGATTATCGACGCTGATATTATACCTCTAGGAATCACGTAACGGCAATCTTTATCAATTTTACACCGAGAATTCAACGCGAATATGTAGACTCTGTTAGTCCGGCATCATAGTGGAAGATCATATGTCTTGGGCCTCGATGGAAGGGGTCGGTTCAGCATTTGGATAGTAAGAGGGCGTCATGAATGGGAGCATTTAGCGGTGGCTATGAAAAACAAAGGCTAAGGAACCACTGCTGAGAAAACATAGCTGCAGAAGGATGAGTTGATCTATTCATGGACAAACATATGTTGGGCAGTTCTGAAGTGTCCATAACGTAACTGGTTAGCGTGGTCGAGAGCGCACTCTCTGACAGCTATGGGAATCGGCTTGGGGCAGTACGTACTGTGTACATACAGAATCTGTAGCTTAGATGGGCTGAGTCTATAATCTGTACAAACACGGTAGTCGCAGAGGTCTTCGGAAGCGCGTAGCCGATGGCGGTCAACATGTTGCGGTGAGCTGAGACACAAGTGGCAGAGCGGCTCGTCGTTGCCTATCACACAAACAGTACATCTCGAAAAGCATGGCAGAAGCACTACGCAAACGGAAGCGAGGGGTTATCTTCCCATTGGGCGCAAGGCTGCTCACAGCCTTCTTTGAATTCCATCGAGGCTTAGCCTGTAGTACCTAGGTCCTGAAGGCAACTAGGCAACCACGTAGGCAACAACCCGTGGGGTGATCTGGGACGGAATGGTTTGTGAATGATCGGACCGCTGTAGGTCCTAGCCACAACATCTTTTAGAACTTGTTGGTAGGATTGGCAGTCGTTGCAGACCGATCAAACACCGCGATATTGCATCCCGATCATGTGCGCAGTATGTCAGATTGCGCCGATCATCAACGGGCAACAGTATATCAAATGTCTTGTACCCGTAGGTATTGCCGTTGTAGTCGTTGGTTCTGCAAGACCATGGGTGCGAATAAGAATGCTGTCAGACGTAGGGTCAATACACAGTGGCCATAGTCCTCCAGGCTGAGCGCAATATGCTACACTCAACGGATCCTGATTGTTCAAGAAATGGTAAACAGCCACGGCGCGTAAGTACTGAGCTAAATCTCTTACGCGGATGGGTCTGTCGTCTGATGCAACATTTTGTCTGAGGGAGGCTCAACATATCGTTTGCGGGGGCAATCACCTAGGTCTATGCTGAACAAGGAAGCTACACAGCTCTCTTCATCGTCCACTCGGGCAATTCTCTCAGGTAGTCGGTACTTGAGGAGCTGGGGATTTGTGTGGACGGATGAGCATACAGATGTCAACAGTGGTCGAGTGGTTTGCCCCACATGATTTAGTCTTGAACTGCAAAGCGATGGCGTCGACTTGCACTAAGCACGCGACGGCTTGGATGTGCGTGTGCAACGTGGGATGTTAGGAAGCTGATGGAGGGTTGCTGCGGACTCTCAATGGGTGACATCGAAGGGAACATTCATCCATCTGCATGCTTGTCGAGCCGTCTCAAGGATTGGCGCTCACAGCGAATGAGAAGTGGGTGACACATTCGATGGATGATTCTCCTAGGACAACCTTTGCGGAGGACTCCAAGCTGAGCTAGCCTGTAAGTTACTAAGGTAACCTACCTAAGTTAGGGTACTAGTCTAGCGCCTTGGTTAGAGGACTGCCCGAAAAGCAACGTCAACTGCCCGTCCCGTGTTGGTTCAATATCATCATTGCAGCTGCCAACACTCCGGGTCATCACTCTTCCTATCGAGTGTAGCAACATCGTTCAATCGCGACCTATTGGCATATGTTGTAAATATGGACCTTCTCGAGTTGTAATTCAAGTTTGCTGCATGTTCGGTGAATACATCGCATATTTGTGCTGAATTATACCGAAGCATACTGGACCTGACACTCCCTCCTCACCCTCGGGACGAACATATCGACGATATAGCTGTTAATGCCATAATGCCTGCAAGAATATTGCAAAGCCGATCCCCCGAAAGTTGCAAGGTTGGTTCATGTTCGGATTACAGCGTATACTCGGATTACTCGGCGAGCACCGCACCAACGGACAATAGCACTCATCCATCCGTACAAGACTACAAACAGTCGAGAAACCCCTCCGAGGAGGTTGGTTGGGACATACCACACTACTCATATCGTGACTGTGTGGAGCCAAAGGCTTCAGCAGAGACATACGCATTCAGTGTCTCCTCTGAGACGCCAGACCAAAGTCAGGATCAGGCTCTTCCACCCTACGAGGTACCACTCGATGGTTACGAATTAGTTGCCACGAAGCCTCTGGCATCCTCGTCCCAAGAGTTTGCGGAGTACTTCCCCTCGACCCAAAGACTCTGTATCAGGCATGATGATTCGACGTTGGATGGCAATATGAACCTCCGGGTCGATACAAAAGCTCGGACCTTTGACGGAGGAGATGTGGATCTCACTCTCTTCCATCTTCGGATGCATGATTTGAAGCGTCGAGAGTTCTCTCTTCGTCGGTATTGTAGGGACTCGGGTCGGGAGATTTGCCATTCAAGCATGAAGTGTGTTAAGCCATCCATAATGAAAAGGCCTGGGCTACAACGGTCCATGAGTAATGCGCTTTCTAGCCTACGGGCGAAGTCCGACTCCAAGGTACCTACGATAACCGGGTTGAAACGGCATGACTCTGGTTACGATTCCATGCCTGAAGATGAGTTCGGGCATGACGATGAGGTGTCGTCTTCGAGAAGCTTGAAGAGCTTGAGTAATTTGCAGCTGTCGACTAATACTACGCTACTGGAATTTTCAAACTACGCCCACCTTGAGATCATACGTCGAGGAGCCAAGGCATCCGAAAGATACGAATTTGAATACTGGGGTACGAAGTATGCTTGGAAACGGATCGCGGTAGCATCAGGCAACTTCAAAGAGGTCTCATATCATCTCTGCAGTACGAAGACCTCGGCTTCGCTGGCGCACATCGTACCTATTCCTCAGAGCAGCTCAGACCTCGAAGAAGAATTGGCAAAAGGGGGATGGGTCCCTCCATGTGCTCTGATATTGGAAGAGTCTGTGATTGATCAATCCACTGACCTGGCCGAGTAAGTGGTTCACTTTTGGCGCAGGACCAGGATTTCCGAGACGCATACTAATTGCGATTAGTGTTATCGTTGCTTCCGGTCTGATCGCTCTCGTGGATGACTGCATCAAGAGTCGGTGGCATCAGAAGAGCCATGCCTAGGTCTCGGTCCCGACATTTACCAAGTCTCAGTTGAAGAACATGAAGTACGTTGGACCTGACCGTGTGATGGATGAAGTGTTCCGCCAACGGGAGACGACATCTTCCTGGCACCCTACCCCTTTATGACATATCGATTGCTAATCTATCCCATTGGATTTTCGTCCGGATTATGGCTACATCTGGATCGCCTCTACCTTCGTGACCAAAGTTTTCTTCTTCATATCATGTTGTATATTTATCGCCATCTCATGTAATATAGGTCTTAATACGGATGAAACCAGCGATAGTGTGAATTCGGTTAAAGGAATTACATATATGAACATCTGAAATATGATACTCCGTTCTAGGTAGTTTGCTAATACAATTTGCCTGAGTCAAGCTGACGAGGTCTTGATTCGCTTGGCTCACATTGGTGCAATATGAACGCACGGTCCCTCTGAAAGATGTACCCTATAACGCCACAACAAACCTTGACATCAAGCATCTGTACTACTACAACACCGGCATCATCTCGCAGGACCTTACTGCAGCCCAACGCCAGAGCAATCTGGAGCAGGAGCGCTGGAAACTATATACTGTTATTCGGGGAATCAAATGGGAAAGGCAAAGCCCGATGTGTAAAGACGGCACTAGCGCGACCTAGTCCTACCTAGTGCTATCATAATCGTGTAGCTCCAACGGCAGTGAGACCCTACCCAGTTTCCCCCCTCCCGAAGCCGTTCGCTCCTTCCGCTCTACAACGTCCCACGTACTAGTAGTACCACCACTCGTTCTTCACCAGCCCCATTTCTTCAGAGATCTGTCACAGTCCATTGGTAGCACCGCAGCTGTGAATCTGTCCATTTAAACATTACTGGGTCCAACGCATCTCGGTACCAATGTGTCGGGCTTCCCACCGCTCCGCCTCGTCCAACCTATCGACGGCTAGCAAGAAACACCTTACTGATGACAGCCCAAGTCTGATACTAAAACCCCTTTTGCAGATTTAGCAGCTGTTCAAATCACTTTGAGTCACACAACATCTCTTCGATTGCCTCTTCTGCTCTCCTTTGATAGCCCCCCCCTGTTGGGCCTCCTTTCCTCTTCTAGCCGAATCAGCTGGCCCTACTCCACGAATAATCGCTCTTTCCACCTACTCTCGGACTCCTCGGCCATAAATCACAAATGCCAGCACACTCAACAACCATCTCATCCGCCAATCCTTCGTTGCGGCCCGTACAGACGGATCCCGTAGCGGTCCTTCAGGTTCGGATTTCAGCAGATGTTCGTGGGGTTCGAGCTAACGTTGGTGATATCTGAGACATTCGGAGAAATGGTGAAATGAGAGCTTCGAATCAGGCGAGATCCTGCATGGACGTCTCTCTACCTCTCCTCCATGTCTTCATCTTACTTGACGGCCCCATGCCTCACCTGATTCTCTTGGATTTGGGTGTTGTCTTGCCTTGCTGTTCTACCATCGATCCCTGACCATGGAGCCGATGCAAATATCATCGGGTCTACCCTCCTCCCCAATCTGTATATACACCGACTATCCTCTCTTGGTACCCCATAGGATTGCTCTCCCACAATTCACCTCACCGCTTTGTCGTTAACACAAACCACCCAAATCGTCGATCTACCGTTTGCTATCACGTTCCTCTTTATACCAAAATCTTCAGATCTCTGCACTACGATTTCAATGTACCCATACCGCTCCGCGCCGGTAACGCTCAACATCAGACCATTCGATCCGTTCTTCCCATCGAGCCCTCCTACTTCATACAGAAATTCTCCAACTTCGTACGCTCCATCCCCACCATCGAGAATGTCTTCGTCGAGCGTCGCTCAGCGCTCGTCTACCTGGCAGGATAAGCTTCAAGGTTTGTCTATCCCCCGTTGTTGTAGGGCTCTCTCTTTTCCTGTGGCATGTATGAGGACCCACCAATTGCACCTTTTGAAGCAAGCTCTTGTTGTCCCTACAGTTTTAGCCGGGGATCCCTCGCTCGCTGGCACATGGTAGAGTCTCGCAAACCTGAAGCCCATCCCTAATGCCGCACGATCGACCACCAAAGCATCTGACATCTACACAGAGCACTGTACAGCCCGCCGCATCCCTGCCCCTTCCTATAACGTCCTCTCCGATCGTCGCGGCAAGCGTACGGCTTGGTCCTGCACCGTCAGCGTCAGTGGCCAAAACGTGCCTGCCAAGTACTGGTACGACGGGCAATACGTCAACACAGCCAAGGAAGACGCCGCCGAGGCTGCGTTGCAAAAGCTTCAAGGCAAAACCAGCCCCGGAGGAGGGAGCGGCGTTCAGCAGGGACGGATCGTGGGATGGGGAAGGTAGATGTCGGTTGCGTTACATGGAGAGAATGCGAGCAGGTTGCAGAGCGTGAGACGCGAGATTAATCATTTCATTGGTTGGATATTCGGATAGATGGGCTTGCTTGGGAAAGGGGACTGTACGACCATTGTGAAAATCCCTACTTTGGAGCAATGGAGGATGACAAGAGGAGTCGCATGTATTACCAAAAGGGACACTCATTCGACAGCGATGGTTTGGGACAGAGGCGGCTTGGGTAGTTTGGATTCTTCACTCATGTCACCGGGGTGAAGTATTGTGTTGGCGGATTGATCGCTTCTCTTCTGGTGTATCACGAGCTTGTTCTAAGAATTGTATCCTGCAATTGCTTTCAACTAATCCGATTTACACTCTTCCGATTTGTGAACATTATTTGTTCCCCAGTACGTCAACTGACTTCCTGACCTCGATCGCATTTAGCCTTACCTATTACCATATCCACACAACATCAATGCTGCCCTTGGTCACACATACACACAACGTTCATCAACAGAAATACAAGTAAATAACCCGATTCCTCTCCCCGATCCCTCCCATCCGTCCCATCCAAAAACCTCCTATCCTCCCTATCCCTCCCATCCAAAAACCATCAATCCCATCACAATATCATATCAGTCCCCCCTAGCATCCCATCCCATTCCCCCCCCTCCGCCACCCTCGCAAATAAACCATCACAACCCACAACCTTAACCTCAACCTCAACCTCAACCTCATTCATTTGTGGTAGAAGATGTCGCTTTGATTGATATTGTTCGTGGTATTGGTGATGATGGATACTGGAGCGGGTTTGGGAGGGGGGACTGGGAGGGGTGCAGGTGATGGGGGAGGGAGGGGGGAGAGGTATGGGGATCATAGGGGGTGGGGGGAGAGGGGTTGAT